>OBAA01001183.1_pt1 | contig 15545 bp, 9 predicted proteins | sample 1475961 | NCBI WGS metagenome assembly OBAA01 (sample SAMEA2579960, study PRJEB22360) | human gut metagenome | biome: human gut; feature: human-associated habitat; material: faeces | place: Denmark | collected 2008/2010 | reverse complement strand
CTACGCAGATTTCTATGTGGTAGAAAATCTTTGGCCGGATTATAAAGAAAGAGATTTTGATAAAGCAATCAGGTGGTATGACAAACAAGATGTAACTTTAGGCGGATAGCATCCGGAATAGTTTGATGATAATTTATTTTTATCTAAAAAGAAATTTTGTAGATTCTTCTAGTAAGATTTGTACAAGGTTTCTTTTTTATTATTGTCTTTTAAATCCTGTCTAATTTCAGAATTTTGTATAAAATTACAAAGACTATCAAAAATAAATTAAAATAATGGTAAAAATACATAAAAGAAAAGTGCTTAAATATGGATTTTTGCATAAATCTGTGTTAATATGAAGTGGTATATCGAGATGCACAAGGTGCAGAACGGAAAACTACAGTAAAAGGAGGTTTCAGGATGTGTTCTAAAACAGGAGGGGTTCCGTTTCATGGAACAAAAGAGCAGGAAGAGGCGTTATTGCAGGTGATTGCGGAATTGAAGGATGATAAAGGTGCTTTGATGCCCATTTTGCAAAAGGCTCAGGAAATATATGGGTATCTTCCGATAGAAGTGCAGACAATGATTTCAAATGAGACGAAGATTCCGTTGGAGAAAATATATGGAGTTGCAACGTTTTATTCACAGTTTACGCTCAATCCAAAAGGAAGATATCGCATTTCAGTCTGTCTTGGCACGGCATGTTATGTAAAAGGTTCCGGGGATATTTATAATTATCTGATGGAAAAGCTTGGAATCGTGGGTGGGGAATGTACACCTGACGGTAAATTTTCACTGGATGCCTGTCGATGTGTCGGGGCATGCGGTCTTGCGCCGGTCATGATGGTAAATGATGATGTCTACGGACGTTTGACTGTAGATGACATAGATGATATTTTAGCAAAATATGATTAGGATCGTATGAAAATAGAAATGGAGGATATGCATGAAGTCACTGGAAGAATTGAAAGCAATCAAAGAAAAGATGCGGGGACAGGTAGAGTTTCGTTCAGAAGACGGAGTCTGGACAGAAGATAACCCGTATCGCAAGCATGTGTTGGTCTGCGGAGGTACCGGGTGTACTTCTTCCGGCAGCAAGAAAATTATTGAAAAACTGCATGAAGAGATTCGAAAAAATAGTCTGGAAAATGAGATTGGAGTCGTGAAAACAGGATGTTTCGGGCTGTGTGCGTTGGGGCCGATTATGATCGTTTATCCGGAGGGCGCATTTTATTCCATGGTAAAAGAAGAGGACATTCCGGAAATCGTATCGGAACATTTGTTAAACGGAAGAATTGTTACTCGTCTTTTATATCAGGAGACGGTCAGTGAAGATGGAATACTGCCGCTTCAAGAGACGGAATTTTATAAGAAACAAAAGCGAATTGCGCTTCGCAACTGTGGCGTGATCAATCCGGAAAATATTGAAGAATACATAGGGACGAGCGGATACGAGGCTCTTGGAAAAGTCTTGACGACGATGACACCGGATGACGTCATTCAGGTTATCTTGGACAGTGGACTGAGAGGACGCGGAGGAGCAGGTTTCCCGACGGGGTTGAAATGGAAATTTGCAAAAGGCAATCAGGCAGAACAAAAATATGTCTGTTGTAATGCCGATGAAGGAGATCCGGGAGCGTTTATGGATCGCTCGGTGCTTGAAGGGGATCCTCATGTTGTGTTGGAGGCAATGACAATTGCAGGGTATGCAATCGGGGCGTCACAAGGGTACATCTATGTGCGTGCGGAATATCCGATCGCAATTGAACGTCTGGAAATCGCAATTCGTCAGGCGAGAGAATACGGAATGCTTGGCAAAGATATTTTTGGAAGCGGATTTGATTTTGATATTGATTTGAGACTGGGAGCGGGAGCGTTTGTCTGTGGAGAAGAGACGGCATTGATGACATCCATTGAAGGAAATCGTGGTGAGCCAAGACCGCGTCCCCCATTCCCTGCATTGAAAGGTTTATTCCAAAAACCGACGATTTTAAATAATGTGGAGACCTGGGCAAATATTCCGCAGATTATTTTAAAGGGACCGGAATGGTTTGTGGGTATGGGAACAGAAAAATCAAAAGGAACAAAAGTGTTTGCGTTAGGTGGTAAAATTCATAATACCGGACTTGTGGAGATTCCGATGGGAACGACACTTCGTGAAATTGTGGAAGAAATCGGCGGAGGAATTCCGAATGGAAAGAAATTCAAGGCGGCTCAGACGGGAGGACCGTCAGGCGGATGCATTCCGGCAGAACATCTTGATGTTCCGATCGATTACGACAACTTGATGGAAATTGGATCCATGATGGGATCAGGTGGTCTGATTGTTATGGATGAGAATACTTGTATGGTGGATATTGCAAAATTCTTTTTGGAATTCACGGTAGATGAGTCCTGCGGGAAATGTACACCTTGCCGTATCGGCACAAGACGTATGCTGGAACTTTTGGATAAGATTACAAAGGGGCAGGCAACCATGGAAGATTTGGATAAATTGGAGGAACTTTGTTATCACTTAAAGGATAACTCGCTCTGTGCACTTGGACAGACAGCTCCAAATCCGGTACTTTCTACTCTGCGCTATTTCCGGGACGAATATATTGCACATATCGTAGATAAAAAATGTCCTGCGGGAGTCTGTAAAGAGTTGTTGCAATACAAAATTGATGCGGATAAATGTAAAGGCTGTACACTTTGTGCAAGAACATGTCCGAACAATGCGATTATTGGCTCGGTAAAAGAAGTACATATGATTGACCAGTCTAGATGCGTCAAATGTGGAGCATGTATGGAAAAATGCCGGTTTGGTGCTATTTATAAAGAGTAATAGGGGAGGTAAGATGATGGAAAATGTAACGATAAAATTAAATGGCAGAGCCGTGTCGGCGCCGGTGGGGTCTACAATCTTGGAAGCAGCACATTTGGCTGGAATCAAAATACCTACTCTCTGTTTCTTGAAAGAGATTAATGAAATCGGGGCATGTCGAATCTGTGTGGTGGAAGTAAAAGGTGCAAAGACTTTGGTTGCATCCTGTGTACATCCAATCGGTGATGGGATGGAGATATGGACGAATACACCGAAAGTGTTGGAGGCAAGAAGGAAGACTCTGCAGTTAATCTTGTCTGCGCATGACAGAAAATGTCTCTCTTGTGTGAGAAGTGGGAACTGCGAATTGCAGCAGTTGTGCCGTGAACTTGGAGTTGCAGAGGAAGACTATTTTGATGGTGAGAAAAATGGGTAGGATGCAACCGTAACGGCGGCACATATGATTCGGGATAACAATAAGTGTATTTTGTGTAGACGATGTTCGGCAGTCTGTGAGAAAGTACAGGGAATCGGTGTGATTGGACCGAATCACAGAGGGTTTGCAACGAGTATTGGATCGGCGTTTGAGATGGGGCTTGGAGATACAAGCTGTGTGTCTTGTGGACAGTGTATTGCAGTCTGTCCGACTAGGGCTCTTCAAGAAAAGGATTATATAGATGAAGTGTTAGAGGCGATTGCCGATCCGGAAAAACATGTTGTAGTGCAGACAGCGCCTTCCGTAAGAGCGGCATTGGGAGAAGAGTTTGGATATCCGATTGGAACTGACGTGGAGGGCAGAATGGTGGCAGCACTTCGAAGAATCGGATTTGACAAAGTGTTTGACACGGATTTCAGTGCAGATCTCACTATTATGGAAGAAGCGCGTGAATTTATAGACAGAGTACAAAATGGTGGTGTACTTCCACTTATTACTTCCTGCTCACCTGGATGGATCAAATACTGTGAACATTATTTTCCGGATATGACAGAGAATCTGTCGAGCTGTAAATCACCGCAGCAGATGTTTGGAGCAATTACAAAGACCTATTATGCGGAAAAGACGGGGATGGATCCAAAGGATATCGTGTGTGTGAGTGTGATGCCTTGCACTGCAAAGAAATTTGAAATTGGACGCGAGGATCAGAATGCGGCGGGGGTACCGGATGTGGATATTGCTATTACAACAAGAGAGCTTGCAAGACTGATCAAACGTACAGGACTTGATTTTACAGGACTTCCGGAAGAGAATTTTGATGATCCGCTCGGAGAATCAACAGGAGCAGCGGTAATCTTTGGCACAACCGGTGGTGTTATGGAAGCGGCACTTCGGACGGCGGTGGAGACGCTTACGGGAGAAGAACTCGCAAAAGTGGACTTTGAAGATGTACGAGGAACAGATGGAATTAAAGAAGCGACTTACAATGTAGCGGGAATGGATGTGAAAGTAGCAGTCGCATCCGGACTGCAAAACGCAAAAGAGCTGCTTGACAAAGTCAATGCAGGAGAAGCAGACTATCATTTCATTGAGATTATGGGATGTCCGGGAGGCTGTGTAAATGGCGGTGGACAGCCACAAGTTTCTGCGGATGTAAGAAACTTTACCGATGTGAGAGCGGCACGTGCGAAAGTACTGTATGACAACGATGCCAAAAAAGCAATTCGAAAATCGCATGAGAATCCTTCGATTCAGAAATTATATGAAGAATTTCTGGGAAGACCGGGAAGCCAAAAAGCGCATGAGATTTTACATACATCTTATATAAAGAGAACGATTAATTCCATCTAGTAATGATAAAAGGCAGATTGCTATGTGATAAGACAATGGTGATTGTTACACGGCAATCTGTCTTTTGTCTGTTTGTACCAAAAAAAAAAATCGTATTTATACAATATATCTAAAAATAAAAAAACTCTTTGGAAGAAATTGTAAATATGATATAATGAATTGTATGTGAAAAAAGAAACGAGAGGAGCAAAAATATGAAAAAGAAACGAAAATCCTTACGTGTAGCAAGTGCAGCGTTAGTTTGCGCGATGACAGCAACCTCTGTTCTTCCGGCAGCTGCTGCAAAGAAGAATGAGGAAACGACGCCAACAGTGCCTACAGAGCAGACAGAGTGTTCTAAAAATCCGAATGCATATGCAATTTACCCGCTTCCGCAGAAGGTGACGTATCCACAAACAACACAGTCATTTGAACTGAAAAGTGGAGAGGTAACGATTGTTGCAGAGAACGGAGTGGATGAGGCTACCAAAAACTTTGTAAAAAAAGTACTGGACAAGTATAAAGTTGGATATAAAGAATCTGAGAACGTAGATGATGAAAAAACAAATATCATCCTCGGCGTGGAACAAACAAACGGTGCAGCTGATAGTTATATGAAAGAAAATAAAATCAACGAGCCAAATGCAGAATTTTACAAAAAGCCGGATGCCTATGTGCTTGATGCAGATGCACAAAAGAAAGATATTGTCATTGAAGGAAAAGATACGGATGCAACCTTTCATGGTGTTGCGACTCTGCAGATGATGTTCTCTTCTTTCTCAGGAAAGAAATTTTTGGATGCGCATATTGAAGACTATGCAACTGTGGCGACGAGAGGATACATCGAAGGTTTCTATGGTGCATGGAACTTTGATGAGCGTGAAAATCTGATGGAATTTGCCAAAGACTATAAGATGAACAGCTATGTCTATGCACCGAAGGGAGATGCATATCATACAAGCAAATGGGATCAGCTATATCCGGATGAAACAATAAAAGAATTTGAAAAGTTAGTAAAGAAAGCCGAAGAGACAAAAGTAGATTTTGTATGGTCTATTCACCTTGGTAACTTTTTTAAATCATTTTCAAGTATATCAGATGCAAAGTACGAAACACAGTATCAGAAATTAATGGCAAAGCTGGAACAGTTGTATAAAATTGGTGTTCGTAAATTTGATATATTGAATGATGACTTTGGTGGCGGAAACAATGACATGGTTGTGACTGTGCTGAATAGATTGAATGAAGATTTAAAAAAGAAAGGTTGCCAGCCGATTACATACTGTCCACAGGGTTATAACAAGGCATGGTCAGGTAATGGTGCGGAGTTAACAGCTTTAAAGAATTTGAATGATGACATTCATATTTACTGGACCGGTGATGATGTAAACTCACCAATCACACAGGAAACGGTAAACTTTTTGAAAGAAAAGACAAATCATGATCCGGACTTCTGGTTGAACTATCCGGTAAATGAGCATGCGAAATCAGGAATTTATCTTGGTGATATCACATATTATGCGAGAGACAATGTAACGGGACTTGCAGGTTTCCACTCAAACCCAAGCAGATTTGCATATTCAAATGAGGTGGGCTTGTATCAGTTGGCGTCATTGGTATGGAACAATAATAAATATTCTGAACATGCAAATGAAATTTGGGAGAGCGCATTTAATTATTTGCAGCCTGAGGTAAAAGATTCTTATCTTACGATTGCGAGAAACGTAGCAAATGCACCTGGCTCATCCAGAGTTCCTGGATTTAATGAGTCAGAGTATTTGAAAGAAAAATTAGATGCAGTGCAAAAGCTTGTAAATGCAGGAAAGCCAATTAAAGAAAATGAAGATGCGAAAGCAATTTTAGCGGAATTTGATAATATCCTGAATGCAGTCAAAGATTTTGAAAAAAATTGTGCAAATAAAAATTTGGTAAAAGAATTGACGCCTTGGCTGAAATCATTAAATGATGTGGCAAGTGCAGGAAAAGGCGCATTGGAGAGTTTGATTGCTTTAGAAAATGGAGATACTACAACGGCCTGGACAAAACTAAGCAGTGCAAGCAAATATTACAACACAATGTATACCTATCTTACAGCAGAAGATTTGCCGAATGTATATGCAAAAGCAGGAAGCAAGAGACTTGCGCCGTTTGTGGCAAAGGCAATCAATGCAGCAAAAAATCAGTTAACACCGATTTTAAACCCGGGAGACACTACAATTTCACCAACATTATATGCGAAAATGGGCGGAGCAGAAGTGACCGAAACTGCTGATTCGAAGAAGATGTATGATGGAGATGAGACAACTTATGTTTCATGGCAGGTAAAACAGCAGGCGGGCGATTATTATGGATTAGACCTTGGAAGAGTTACCACTGTGACAGATGTATCTATTTTGCAGGCACAAAAAGACGGACACCATGACATTTTCCATGATGCAGAATTACAATATTCAGAAGACGGAGAAACATGGGAAAAGATTGATGCAAAAGTGGATGGAGACCGTATTACGGCAGATGGACTCAATGTGAAAGCGAGATATGTGAGATATTATCTGAAGACAGCAGGATATAATGGGAAACCGGATTATTGGACATATGTAAGAGAATTTACAGTGAACAAAAAAGTGGAAGAACATGACAGAGTCTACACTAACGTTGATGCATTGAAAAAGACACCTCTGACAATTGAGGGAACAGAGATTAGCGTTCGCAATTTGAAAGGTGTTACATTGAAACCAAATAATTATGTTGGTATTAAACTAGAGACACCGGAAGCGGCAAAATCATTCGTAAAAGAAGTATCGGCAGAGGAAGGTCTTGTATTTGAATATTCATTTGATGCATTGAATTGGTCAGAGGCAAAAGAGGTCAAAGACCTTGCCGGAGTAAAATATTTAAGATTGAGAAACAATTCAGAAAAAGATGTGACAGTGGATATAACAAAGATTGGAATGGATATCAAGAGCCTGAAGCCAGAAGCAAAATTGTTACAGTCAACAATTAAAAATGGTTTGAGTGAAGGGACGTATACAAATGTATTTGATGGCAATCTTTCTACTTATATTTTGACAAAAGAAAATCCGGCGAAAGATTCTTATATTACATTTGATTTGGGAAAAACGATTGAAGTGTATGATGTGGAGGCAGTAACCTCAGACGGATTACAGCGTCTGTACAATGCAAAGATTCAGATTTCAGAAAACAATAAAGACTGGACAGATGTGGCGACAGTTGAAAATGACAATTCTGTTATGGAAGTTCCTTATCGCTATGTGCGCGGTGATGCGAAAGGTGCAAAAGCAAGATATCTAAGACTTTACTTTACAGGTAACGGAAATGATAAATTGAAGCTACATGAGATTCAGATTAATAAAAAGACAGAAGGCGGCGTAGCGGCGGCGCAGATCACAAGCAACATGTCAGGTGATGTGGGAGCCGTGATTGATAATGACATCAGTACATTGTTCAATAAAAAGACAAAGTCCGGTGACTATATTAAATATCGTGTGACAGAAAATACAAACATTACACAGATTTCTGTGTTACAGGGTGCAGCCGGTGAAGGTGATTTGTATGTAACAACTCCAAAGGGTGAGCAAAAACTGGGAACAGTGAAAGATGTCATTGCAAAATTTGATACAAAAGATGTGGGACCAATTTCAGAGATTAGCATTAAATGGACTAAAGAAAGTGAAGCCTCAATTCATGAACTGGCAATTACAACCGGAGAAAATGCATCTGACGATATCGGAGAGTATGTAGATCCAATTATCGTAGACAATGGTGAGGAAATTGAACAGAATATTGCAATCGGTAAAAAAGTAGAAGTTTCTGGAACGACTGCTGGAGATAAAAATAATGTAAATGATGCGAATACCGAAACAAAATGGGACAGTGATTTCATCAAAGGTAATAACGCAAAAGAAAACTCATGGATTTACGTCGATCTTGGAGCAGAAAAAGAATATACTATGAATCAGATTGTAGTACGTTTCTATAATCTGATCTACCCAACAAAGTGGGAACTTCAGACATCGGATGATGCTCAAAACTGGACAACTGTAAAAGAACTTTCCAAAAATCCGAATGGAGCAGCACATCCGGTAGAAACAATTGATTTAGAGACTCCTCTGACAGCCAGATATGTTCGCCTTTTCTTTGAGGAATTGAACTCAGCCGCAGCCGGAAATGGTGTCGGAATCACAGAGTTTGAGATTTACGGAAAAGAGAAAAAGGATGAGGTGACAGACAAGACTGCTTTAAATGAGGCGATCAAAGAAGCAGAAGGAAAAGCAGAATCCAAAGAGTATACGAAAGCTTCCAAGGAAAGCTTAAAAGCAGTCATTGCAGAGGCAAAGAAAGTTGCAGAGAATGCAAGTGCGACACAGGACGAGGTGACAAAGGCGACTACAAAATTGCAGGAGGCAGTAAACGCACTTCAAGTGAAAGTGACAGAAAAGCAGAATATTGGATTGAAAAAACCAGTGACGGTATCTGGTACAAGCAATGGCGTCAAGGAATCCATCAATGATGGAAATGCATCCACAAAATGGGACAGTGATCTTATCAAGAGTGGAACAGGTGATGAGGCACAGGACATTGGCGATGCATGGTTTGCAATTGATCTTGGGGAGCAGATGAATCTGATTGACGGTTTGAAGGTATCATACTTCAATAAAGTATATCCTACAGATTATGAGGTGCAGGTATCCAATGACAATGAGAACTGGACAACGGTGAAGACTTTATCAAAAGAACATAACGGTCCGGTGAATCCGACTGATGAGATTACATTTGAAACTCCGGTTTCAGCACGCTATGTGAGAGTGTTCTTTAAGGAATTGAACAATGTGGCAGGTGGACACGGCGTTGGAATCAATGAGGCAGAAGTGCTTGGCAGATATGTATATGAGAAATCCTCTGTACAGAGTGTGTCTGCAAATACAGATATCCTGATTGAGAAAGACAGTGAATTTGATGCTGCGAAGCTTCCGGCTGTAAATGGAATTCAGGTTGCAGTGGAAGAAATGACTGACACAATCAAAGTACTTGTTCCGGTGACATGGAATACAGATAATCTAGATACCGGTAAAGTAGATACATATGTGTTGGAAGGAACACTGAGTTTAAATGCAGTTGCAAATGCAGAGAATAAAAAGGCGAGCGTGAATGTAGTAGTACAAGGTGAGCCTACAGAAGAACTCGATTATAAAGCATTGGATGAACAACTTGTGATTGCAGCAGGAAAAGAACAGGATAAAGATAAGTATACAACAGAGTCTTATGATGCGTTTAAAACAGCATATGACAATGCGAAAAATGTAAAAGAGAATGCGACGACACAAGAGGCTGTGGATCAGGCGACAGAGACTTTGAAGAACGCGATTGCAGGTCTCAAAGAAAAACCGACAGAGCCTGAGACTCCGGAAGTAGATAAGAGTAAATTGCAGGCAAAAGTGGATGAGTACAGTAAGTTAGATTCCGATATTTATACACAAGAGAGCTGGGGGGCATTTGTAGACGTATTGGAAGATGCAAATGCGGTATTAGCAGATGAGAAAGCAACACAGGAAACGGTTGATGCAATGCTTCAAAGCTTGGAAGAAGCATATGGTAAGCTGGAAGTGGCAGAGACACCGGATCCTCAGCCGGAAGTAGACAAGACAGCGCTGCAGGCAAAGGTAGATGAGTGCAGCAAACTAAATGAAAAAGATTACACAGAGGCAAGCTGGGAAGGATTTGCGAAAGCATTTGAAGAAGCCAATGCGGTATTGAAAAATGAGAATGCAACGCAGGACGATGTCGATCAAGCGTTAAAAGTGTTGAATGAGATGTGTGGAGCACTTAAGAAAGTAACAACACCTACCACACCTACAACGCCAACAACACCTACGAAGCCAACGACTCCAACAGAACCGGATAAAAACAAACCAGACAACAAGAAACCGGTAAAAACAGGAGATCCGACAAGCGTGTTTGGCATTTTCTCATCCATGATTTTAGCGAGCGGCTATATCTTGGGACGTAGAAAAAAAGACGATAATTAAGAATGAGAGAACCCCTTCATATCGGTAGCGGTATGAAGGGGTTTTCCTTGCGGGAACCGGAGAAATTGAGTATACTAAAAAGAAGAAAATGCGACTCTGGGAAAGGGGAGAAGATTGAAAATGAAAGTGATTGATTTTCAGGATGCAAATTGCAGGCATTGCTATAAATGTGTTCGAAATTGCAGTGTAAAAGCAATTTCAGTCCGGAATGAACAGGCGCATATTATTCGGGAAGCCTGCATTCACTGTGGGCATTGTCTGGAAGTTTGCCCGCAGAATGCGAAAACATTTGCGAGTGATATGGAGCGTGTCAAAGGGTATCTGAGACAGGGGATGAAAACCGTGATTTCTATTGCGCCGTCTTATCTTGGTGTGTTGGAGTATAAAAATCCGGGGCAGGTTGTGGATGCACTGTTAAAGCTTGGTTTTTTTGAAGTGCGCGAGACGGCAGAGGGAGCGGCGCTTGTCACACGTGAATATCAGAAACTCCTGGAAGAAGGAACGATGAAAAACCTGATTACAACCTGCTGCCCAAGTGTGAATGATCTGATCGAAAAATACTACCCAAGTCTGACAAAATATATGACCCCGGTAGTATCTCCGATGATCGCGCATGGGAGACTGATCAAAAAGATTTATGGTGAGGATGTGAAGGTTGTTTTTTTAGGGCCTTGCATTGCAAAAAAAGAAGAGGCAGTTGGGGATGACAGGGTGTTTGGGGCTGTCGATGCAATTCTGACATTTGAGGAGCTTGGCGGATGGTTGAAGGCAGAAGGAATCACAATATCGGAATGCGAAGAGAAGCCGTTTGGAAATCTGGATCCGAGGATCAACCGCATTTATCCGGTTGGAGGAGGAATTGTAAAGTCGGTGATGGAACAGAAAGAGATGAAGGATACATATCACAAACTTTACGTGGACGGTCTGGATGCCTGTATGGAACTATTTAAAAGCATGGAGAAGGAGGAACTCAGCCACTGCTTTATCGAGGCAAATGTATGTGACGGAGGCTGTATTAAAGGACCTGCATCGGACCAGTGGCAGAATTCTTTTGTGAAAGCGAAGGTGCAGATTGAAGCACAGGTGGAACATGCGCCCGCTTCCGAGGATATTCCATATGATTGCATATCAATGCAAAAAACATTTTTGGATCGAAGTCAGCACGAACAAGTTCCGACAGAGGAGGAATTGACAGAATTGCTGCAGGCAATCGGAAAGTATAAAAAAGAGGATGAATTGAATTGTGGTGCATGCGGGTATTCGACCTGTCGGGCGAAAGCGACAGCGGTATTTCAGAAGAAGGCAGAACTTGGGATGTGTCTTCCGTATGCGATTGCACAGGCAGAATCGATGTCGAATATTGTGCTGGATGTGACACCGAATCTGATTTTCATCATAGATGATGAGATGCGGATTCGAGAGTGCAACCGAATGGCGCAGCAGTATTTGGGAGTCAGCAGGGAAGAAGCGCTGGAGCGATACATATTCGAGTTTATCGAGACGGAAGATATCGAGATGGTGCTTGAAACGAAACAGTCTATTATGAGTAAAAAAGTAGATTTACCGCAGATTCACTTGAAGGCGGAAGAAAAAATTGTGTATATTCCGAATCTTACATCAGTGCTTGTCATTTATCAGGATATCACGAAAGAGGAGAAGGCGAAGGAAAAGCGGTACCGTTTAAAGATGGAGACGATCGATGCTGCACAGAAGGTTATTGATAAGCAGATGATGGTGGCGCAGGAAATTGCGGGACTTTTAGGAGAAACAACGGCGGAGACAAAGGTTACGCTTACGAAATTACGGGATTCAATCCTGATGGATGAGGAGGAGTAGCATGAGTGTTAGTGTGGATGTTGCGTGGAAAAGTCTGAACAAATATCAGGAAGAACTCTGCGGAGATAAGGTGGAGGTGCTGAAGACGGATAAGGCAGACGTTTTGATTTTGGCTGATGGAATGGGAAGCGGTGTGAAAGCGAACATACTTGCAACACTCACTTCAAAAATCCTAAAGACAATGTTTCGGGATGGGGCTTCCATTGAGCTTGCGGTGGAGACGATCGCAAAGACCCTGCCGATCTGCAAAGTGCGGGAAGTGGCGTATGCAACGTTTAGCATTCTTCAGATTGCTCACAATGGAGAAGCGTATCTTGTCGAATTTGACAATCCAAGCTGCATTTTTATCCGGGATAAAAAGATTGTGGATTATCCGTACAAAGAACGTATAATCGAAGGGAAAACAATACGTGAATATCGTTTTCAGGTAAAGCTCAATGATTGCTTTGTTTTGATGAGTGATGGTGTGATCTACGCCGGGGAAGGAGAGCTTATGAATTTGAGCTGGACGTGGAACGAGATGGCAGAATATACGCTGAAATGCACAAAAAACACACTTTCTGCTTCGAGATTGACCGTTCTTTTGAGTGATCTGTGCAATGAATTGTATGCCCACCGTCCGGGTGATGACACGACGATTGCAGTCATGCGTGTGATCAATCGAAAAATCGTGAACATTTTTACCGGTCCGCCAAAAAGCAAAGATGATGATGAGCGTATGGTGCGGGAATTTATGTCAGAAGAGGGAACAAAGGTTGTGTCAGGAGGGACGAGCGCAAATATTATGGCGCGCGTTTTGCAGAAAAACATTGTCACATCGGTGAATTATCAAGATTCATCAGTGCCGCCGACTGCTGCGATTGAAGGTTTGGATTTGGTGACAGAGGGAGTTCTGACACTTGGAAAAGCATTAAAACTGCTCAAGAAATATGAGAGAGATGATTTTGACGTGGAATTTTTTGATGAGTTGGATGCGGATAATGGAGCGTCCAGACTTGCAAGGCTGTTAATCGAAGAATGTACGGACATTCATTTATTTGTGGGGACGGCAACGAATGAAGCGCACCAAAATTCCAATCTTCCATTTGACTTAAGTATCCGAATGAATCTGGTAGAACAGCTTCAGGAGGTGGCAAGGAAGATGGGAAAACAGGTGTGCGTAAAATACTACTAGTTGGAGGAAATATGTTAATACTTGTAATTATGATGCTTGGAGTTATTATCGGTATGAAACTGAATTTGAAGAAAACATTGAAGGTAAATGGAGTGCTTCAGATTGTTTTAACCGGGATTTTGATTTTTATTATGGGAGTCTCGCTTGGAAGCAGAGAAAACTTTTTTAATGAACTGGCAGAACTTGGCTGGAAGAGTGTGCTCTATATGTTGTCTGCGGTGGCAGGATCTACTTTGATCGTCTATGGACTTACGAAAGTATTTATGAAAAGTAAGGAGGATAAGGAAATATGATGGTTGTGATCGCAGTGTGCTGTCTGGCAGCGGGAGTGCTTTTGGGAAATGGAATTCTTCCCAAGGATATAATTGATTTTCTGACCGGACACTCAGAACATGTGTTGTATGTGCTGATGTTCTCTGTCGGAATCAGTGTTGGAGCGAACAAAGGTGTATTCCAGAAATTAAGAGAGCATCATGTGAAAATCTTATTGATTCCAATAGGAGTTATTTTGGGAAGCATTTTTGGAGGTGTTGTGTGCAGTCTGTTTTTAGGGGAAAGCTTACGGGACAGTCTGATGATTGTGTCGGGGCTTGGCTGGTACAGTCTTTCTGGAGTTCTGGTGACGGAGCTTGCAGGTGCAAAAATTGGTACGATTGCGTTTCTATGTAATCTTTTGCGGGAAATCTTCTCGTTTATGATCATACCGGTTGTAGTAAAATATTTTAACGGATATGCGGCGATTGCTCCGGCAGCAGCTACGAGTGAGGATACGACACTTCCGATGCTGATGAAATATACATCAGGAGAAGTGGTGATGATGGCAGTTTTGAATGGAATTATCTGTTCGGCAGCGGTTCCGGTATTGATAAAACTGTTTAACGGAATTTTATGATTAGTATATTGTGCAAGAAAAAAAGACGGGAATCCCGTCTTTTTAACGTTCATATACAATATAGCGGTATTTTTGCAGCAATTCAGTTGCATTATGGGAAGAAGATTCGTCGTAAAATTCAATACGCAGAACGCCTTCTTCAAATTCACGGTTATGTATAATGCCGATATTTTTGATGCTGATATTGTTTGATGCAAGTATGGTCGCAATTGTTGCGATTCCCCCTGCTTCGTCGATGATATCGCAGTAGATCGCAAACACTTTTTTGATCGGTCCGGAGGAACCTTCCGGAATGGAATTCCGGTAATTTTTAGATGTCTCAAATAAATCATATAATTTTTGCTCGGAGCTTTCTGCGACAGAATCTCTTGCATTTTTTAACATGTCAATGTAAGCGTCCAAAATTTTGACAATATTGTCTCCGTTTTTCAGACAGATATGCTGCCACATTGTCGGAGAAGAAGAGGCAATTCTTGTGATATCCTTAAATCCTCCTGCAGCAAGCTGTTTCATTAACTCATCTTTTGTATCCGTATCCTTTACAAAGTTGACTAAGGTGGATGCAATGATATGTGGCAGATGGCTGATTGTTCCGGTGATCAGATCGTGCTCTTTGTAATCCAAGATGACCGGAAGTGCTTTTAACGATTCTACAAAAGTGCTGTATGCAGTCACTTTATCTTGCGATACGGTCGAAGATGGAGTCAGGATGAAGTACGCATTTTCAATCAGCATCGATTTGGAATTTAAAAAACCGGACTTCTCAGAACCAGCCATTGGATGTCCTCCGATAAAATTTTCTTCCATATCAAGAGCGATGATCTCCTCGTGAATCGAAGTCTTTACACTGCCTACGTCAGTGAGAATACAGTCTTTGGTAACATAGTGTTTGATCTGCTTTAAATACGCAGTGTTATATGAGACCGGTGCACATAGGAAAATATAGTGACAGTTGGAAAAGTTGTTATCGATGGAAGTGCAGGCTACGTTGATTACAGATTCCTGCGTGGCGAGCGCGAGTGTCTCTCTGCTTTTGTCAAAGG
>OBAA01001181.1_pt1 | contig 15613 bp, 10 predicted proteins | sample 1475961 | NCBI WGS metagenome assembly OBAA01 (sample SAMEA2579960, study PRJEB22360) | human gut metagenome | biome: human gut; feature: human-associated habitat; material: faeces | place: Denmark | collected 2008/2010 | reverse complement strand
CAGCGTCCGGTAGCTGGGGCGCCATGGGCAAAGGCTTTGCCGCCACAATGGTAGACCGGAAATCGCGTTATTTAGCAGCAGCGCGGATACTTACACGCCGTCCGGATGATACATCCAACGCTATTTATAAAGCGCTGGATGGCCTTCCGGTAAAGAGCATTTCTCTCGACAATGGTTCCGAGTTTTCTTCGTTCCGCCAAATGGAAAAACACTTCAAAGCTCCCATTTATTTCGCCAAACCTCATGCACCGTGGCAGAGAGGCACAAACGAAAATACAAATGGTCTGCTTCGTTTCTTCTTTCCAAAGGGCTGTGATTTTCGCGTTATTTCTGATGAAGACCTTGATAGAGTGATTGCTTTATTGAACAATCGCCCTAGAAAATGTCTTGATTGGAAAACACCTGCTGAGATCTTCTTCACTGGTGTTGCACTTGATTGACAATCTGCCCCTCTGGCGAAGAGATAAAGCTTTACGATATGCCAAAGCCTCCCCTCGCTAGGAGCAACAACGACGACCGCCGCCAGTGGCGGAAACAGGGAGTCGCTGTTGGGGCCGCGGCCAGCAAGACGCAAGCAAAGCGCTGCGGATGCTGGGTGCCGCAACCCGGGCAGTGGCACGGCGAAGCTGTGACGGAGAGGTTGATTCTCTCTATCGCAAGTCGAGAAATTAGCGCAACATTCAAACAGCATATTTGCGATATGCAATTCAACGTTGTTGCTGTTGCATTAAAAAGTTGAATTGCTATAAAGTGAAACAAATATGAACTTTTTCCGAAACTTTGAAAAAAGCATTGACATTAAAATTGTTTTGTATAAAATTGTTCCGTACCAAACAATTTATCAAAGGAGGCTCAAAGCATGATAAAGAAGCTTGCTTCCCATCTGGGCGAATACAGACGCGCCGCTATCCTGACGCCGATGTTTTCCGCACTGGAAGCAGTCATGGACATCCTGCTGCCCACCATCATGGCGTTCATCATCGACCTTGGCATTGAAAAGGGCGATATGAACGCCATCGTCAAATACGGCCTGCTCACCTTCGCGGTGGCGGCCATCGCCCTGCTGCTGGGCGTTCTGGCCGGCAGGTACGCCGCCGAGGCGTCCACCGGCTTTGCCGGCAACCTACGTGACGCGATGTATGAGAACATCCAGCACTACTCCTTCTCCAACATCGACAAATTCTCCACCGCCGGCCTCGTCACCCGTATGACCACCGACGTGACCAACCTGCAGAACGCTTTCCAGATGATGGAGCGCATGTGTGTGCGCGCCCCGGTCCATCTGGTGTTCGCACTCATCATGGCGTTCAGCATCGGCGGCCCTCTGGCCCTCATCTTCGTGGTGGCTATCGCCTTCCTGCTGGCCGTGCTGGCAAGCATCATGGTCCCCACCTTCAAAATTTTTGACCGTGTTTTCAAGAATTACGACAACCTGAACTCCTCCGTGCAGGAGAACGTCTCCGCTATCCGCGTGGTCAAGAGCTTCGTCCGCGAGGGCTTCGAGAACGAGAAGTACACCAAATCCTGCGAGGGTCTGTATCAGCAGTTCGTCAACGCAGAGAGCCGTCTGAGCTTCAATAGCCCCGCCATGCTGACGGCTATTTACGGCTGCAACATTGCCCTGAGCTGGTTCGGCGCAAAGTACATCCTGCACGGCGCGCTGACCGCCGGCCAGCTGAACGCTCTGTTCGGCTACATCATGAACATCCTGATGGCTCTGATGATGCTGAGCATGGCTTTCGTCATGATCTCCATGTCCGCCGCTTCCGTAAAGCGTATCGTGGAAGTTCTGGACGAGAAGACCGACCTGCCCCCCGCCAAGGCTCCCGTGCAGGAAGTCAAGGACGGCAGCATCCGCTTCGACCACGTCACCTTCAAGTACAAGCACGGCTCCGGCCAGCCTGTCCTGAACGACATCACCTTTGACATCAAGCCCGGCGAGACACTGGGCATCATCGGCGGCACCGGCAGCGCAAAGTCCAGTCTGGTGCAGCTCATCCCCCGCCTGTACGACGCCGAGACCGGCACCGTCAGCGTGGGCGGCGTGGATGTCCGGGATTATGACCTCGACGTCCTCCGCCACGAGGTCTCCATGGTGCTCCAGAAGAACGTCCTCTTCTCCGGCACCATCCTCGACAACCTCCGCTGGGGCAATGAGAACGCCAGCGAGGAGGAGTGCATCCGTGTGGCGAAGCTGGCCTGCGCCGATGAGTTCATCGAGCGCTTCCCGGACAAGTACAATACTTGGATCGAGCAGGGCGGCTCCAACGTGTCCGGCGGCCAGAAACAGCGTCTGACCATCGCCCGCGCCCTGCTGCGCAAGCCGAAGGTCCTTATCCTCGACGACTCCACCAGTGCCGTGGATACCGCCACCGACGCAAAGATCCGGAAGGCATTCCGTGAGGAGATCCCCGGCACCACCAAGATCATCATTGCACAGCGCATTTCCTCGGTGCAGGATGCCGACCGCATCCTCGTGCTGGACAACGGCCAGATCAACGGCCTCGGCACCCACGAGGAACTGCTGAAGAACAACGCGATCTATCAGGAAGTCTACAGCAGCCAGACTCAGGGCGGCGGCGACTTCGACAAGCAGGGAGGTGAGCAGTAAATGGCAGAACAGAAAGCAAAAGTCGTCCATGGCCCCGGCCCCCGCGGCATGGGAGGCCCGCGTCCGAAGGTCGAGAACCCGGGCAAGCTGCTCAAGCGCATCATGGCAGAGGTGTTCCAGCACTATCTGCCTCACTGCATCCTCGTGCTCATCTGCATCGTGGTCAGCGCGCTGGCCAATGTGCAGGCAAGCCTGTTCCTGCAGACCCTCATCGACGACTATATCATCCCCATGACCCAGCAGCAGGACCCCAGCTTTGCACCGCTGGCCGGGGCGCTGGTGCGCGTCGGCTGCATCTATGTGGTGGGCATCCTCGCCGCATGGCTCAACGCCCGCATCATGGTCAACGTCACCCAGGGTACCCTGCGCAACCTGCGCATCCAGCTCTTCACCCACATGGAGAGCCTGCCCATCCGCTACTTTGACACCCATCCGCACGGCGACATCATGTCCGTCTACACCAACGACGTCGATACCCTCCGCCAGATGCTCAGCCAGAGCATCCCGCAGCTGGTGTCCAGCGCCATCACCATCGTTTCCGTCTTTGCCAGCATGTGCATGCTGAGCTGGCAGCTCACCATCGTCACCATGCTGATGGTAGCCCTGATGCTCTTCTGCTCCAAGATGATCACCCAGCAGAGCGGCAAGTACTTCATCGCACAGCAGCGCGACCTCGGCAAGGTGAACGGCTACATCGAAGAGATGATGGAGGGCCAGAAGGTCGTCAAGGTCTTTACCCACGAGCAGAAGGCCCTCGAGGGCTTCCGCGAGCTGAACGACAAGCTCAAGGACAGCGCCAAGCAGGCCAACAGCTTCGCCAACATCATCATGCCCGTCACTGCCCAGCTGGGCAACATCAGCTATGCCATCTGCGCTCTGGCGGGCGCAGCCATGGCTGTCACCGGCATGGGCGGCGTCACGCTGGGCACTGTCATGGCGTTCCTGTCCCTGAACAAGAGCTTCAATATGCCCATCAGCCAGGTGTCCATGCAGGCCAACAGCATCATCATGGCACTGGCCGGCGCAGAGCGCATCTTCAAGATGATGGATGAGCCCAGCGAGACCGATGAGGGCTATGTCACCCTCATCAACGCCAAGTACGACAAGGGCGACAACCTCGTGGAGGCCAACGAGCGCACCGGCATCTGGGCCTGGAAGCACCCCCACCACGACGGCACCACCACCTACCACAAGCTGGAAGGCGACATCACCTTTACGGACGTCGATTTCGGCTATGTGCCGGGCAAGACCGTCCTGCACGACATCAACCTCTATGGCCGTCCGGGCCAGAAGATCGCCTTCGTCGGCTCCACCGGCGCCGGCAAGACCACCATCACCAACCTCATCAACCGCTTCTACGACATTCAGGACGGCAAGATCCGGTACGACGGCATCAACATCCACAAGATCAAGAAGGCCGACCTCCGCCGCTCTCTGGGCATCGTGCTGCAGGATACCCACCTGTTCACCGGCACGGTCATGGAGAACATCCGCTATGGCCGTCTGGAAGCCACCGACGAGGAGTGCATCGCCGCAGCCCGTCTGGCCAACGCCGACGGCTTCATCAAGCGCCTGCCCGAGGGCTACAACACCATGCTGACCGGCGATGGCGCGAACCTGTCGCAGGGCCAGCGCCAGCTGCTGGCCATCGCCCGCGCAGCCGTCGCCGACCCGCCGGTGCTCATCCTCGATGAGGCTACTTCCTCCATCGACACCCGCACCGAGGCTCTGGTGCAGCGCGGCATGGACGGCCTGATGTATGGCCGCACCAGCTTCGTCATCGCCCACCGCCTCTCCACTGTCCGCAACGCAGACTGCATCGTGGTCCTGGAGCAGGGCCGCATCATCGAGCGCGGCAGCCATGACGAGCTTATCGCCAAGAAGGGCAAGTATTACCAGCTCTATACCGGCAATCTGGCCGAGAACTAAGCGTACTACCACAAAAGCCGCCGTGCAGCTTTTCACAGCTGTACAGCGGCTTTTCTTGTGTTTCGTCGAATTTTATGATATTCTTTAGGTGTCGGCCTTCCGACTCCATTCAAATTGGGGAAGGGGGTGAATGCACATATGAATACTCTGTCCACTTTTATTCTGTCCGTCGCAGCAAATGTAGTTGCTCACTGCATCTGCAAGTGGCTTGACGAGCAGTTCAAGGCCGGTAAGCACTAACCCCTAGTAAGCAAAACGCCCCGCGGTATTCGCAGTACCGTGGGGCGTTTTGCTGCTCATTGGTGAAAGCCATATGAACTTGCTATCCACTTTTACAGTTTTATTATATGCATTCTCTGCAAAAAAGTCAAGTGCTTCGCAATTTTATCGATCCAAATCGTGCTTCTTGCAGAACTTCCTGCTCACCCAGTACATCCCGGCCCAGATGGCGATGGCGAGGATGAGATACACCGGATTTTTCAGCGAGCTGAGCAGCGACTGGCCGAAGAGAGCCATCATGGCCACCATAACGGACTTGCCCGCCAGAAGGGTGAGCAGATAGCGCTTCTCGTCAAAATCCGAGATGCCGAAGGCCAGATGCAGGAACGACGTGGGCGTGAAGGGCAGGACGGCCAGCATGAAGAGGCTGGCCGTGTCCACATGGCTGACCCACTGCTGGGCCTTTTTCAGCTGTTCGGAGCGAGAGGCCAGCTTCCAGAAAAAGCGCTTGACCACCCGCCGCCAGAATAAAAACACCACCGTGCCGCCTGCGGCCACGCCGAGCCAGCTGTAGACGAAGCCAAGAAATCCGCCGTGGGCCGCGACATTGAGGGCCACGATGGCGATGAGGGGCAGCGGCGGAAAAATGGATTCCACCATCGCCAGCAGGATAGGGACAAACGGCCCCAGCCCTTCAAAGCCCTCTAACAATGCCTCCCAGAATTCCAGCGTACCCAGCTGGTGGAGCCAGTCGATGAGCATCGTTTCCATCGTGCTCGTACCATCCCTTTCGTTTCTGCCTGAAGTTCCTTCTTAGTATATCCAGCATCTATGACCGGGATATGAACAAAATCTGAGCATTTTTGCCTTTTTCTTCCTGTCTCTCCTTACAATACGAAACAGCGTCCTTCTTTCCTGCACGATATTTTATTCTTCTGCCTCAGAAGATGTGCCGGGCGGCCTCTGCTTCGGCGGCCTGCCGTTCGGCCTTGAGGCGCTGACGCTCCAGATACTGGGCTTTCTGCTTTTTCCAGCGGACCAGGCTTGCATCGTCCGGCATCTGGACGCAGCGGGCGAAGGCCCAGTGCAGGCCGTCCCGGCGCGACATCCGGTATTTCTGGAACACGCCCCGGCCTGCCTCGCCGCCCCGGCCCTTACAGACGGGACATTGGGACAGCGTGTACCAGCCGCTACTCCCTTTTTTCAGCCAGACGTCATCCGGCTGCAGGGCCGTGCCGCAGACCGGGCAGGCCATCGTGCCGATGACAGGGTCCAGCTTCCACATAGACTGGTCCAGATAGCCCCGGAAGACCCTGAAATCCCGGTAGTCGCCCGGCGTGGGGCAAAGGCTCTGGCGCAGGGTGTCCTCCTCGCTGGGGTAAGCGGCCAGTCCGGCCCGCAGGTCGAGCATACGGCAGAGGTCGGCGGTGTAGAGGGTGTCGGACAAAGCGTCGTGGAAGGGGCGTTCCAGCGGGATGCCCATCCGGGTGACGACATTTTCCAGCTTCATCCCCTCGCCTTCCTTGCGGGGGTACTCCCGCAGAAAGAGCTGCTGCAGGTCGTACCAGACCGTCGGGCAGCTCTCGTCGAGATTGCAGAGGAAAAGGTTCTGCTTGAGCACCGGCACGTCATCCATGCCCCACTCGGCGAACTCGGCGTCCGGGCCGCACCACTTCATAAAGCGGCGGAGGCCCTGGATGATGGGTTCGCCCTTGTCGAGGTCCTCCTGCGTCAGACCGGTGACTTTGGCGATGTGGTGCTGCAGGCAGCGGAAGATGCGGGGACGCAGGTGGATGGAGAAGGTATCCAGCACGTTGGCGTCCTCGTCGATCTTGACAGCACCGATCTCAATGATCTCCCCCCGGAACGTCTGCTGGACACCGTGATAATTAAAGAGAAACGGCTGATAGCCGATGTTCCACTCCAAATCGAATAAAACTAAGTTGCGCGGCATTTGCGTCTGGTATCCTTTCAAAAAATGAACTTCTCAATGGCCTCCGCCACGCCGTCGTGGTTGTTGTCGGCGACGGTCACATAGTCCGCCGCCTCCTTGACGGGGGGCTCTGCATTCTGCATGGCCACACCCACGCCGGCAAAGCGTATCATAGAGCAGTCATTGAGGCCGTCGCCGCAGGCCATGAGGTTGTCGCGGGTCAGCCCCCTGCTTTCCAGCAGACTGCCAAGGCTCACGTCCTTGGCGACCCCCAGCGGCACAGCCTCGATGAAGAAGGGGCTGGACGGGTAGAGGTCGATCTCGCCCGCAAACCGTTTCCGGCCTGCCTCCAGCACCTCGCCGCGGCGGGCGGGGTCGAGGGTAATGAGCATCTTGCAGACGGGATAATCCACATAGGCGGCGAGGTCCTCCACCTTCTGCATGGGCAGCTTGCAGGTAAAGCACTCCTTCAGCGCCCACTCGTCCTCGGGGCTTTCGGTGACGACGCCCTGCTTATTATAGGTAATGATGACCACGCCCTGCTCCCTGGCGAAGGCACAGAGCTGCGGCACATACTTTGCATCCAGCTGCTTGCGGTAGAGCGTCTCGCCGGTGGCACAGTCGATGATGGCACCGCCGTTATACGAGAGGATGCAGCCGCCCTTTTTATCCAGTCCCAGCTCCTTTGCCAGCGGCATGATGCCTGCCGTGGGACGGCCCGAGGCCAGCACGATGGTCACACCTTTAGCAGCAGCGGCATCCAGCGCTGCGCGGGTGGCGGGGGTGACGACCTTCTGGTCATTGGTCAGGGTGCCGTCGAGGTCGAGTGCCAGCACACGAATATCTTTCTTTTCCATATCCAGCCTCACTTATTGTTACAGGCCGGAACGTCCCGGCCCTGTCGATTTTATCGCACACCTTTTTATTGTACAATGAATGCACCACTCAGCGCAAGACTCTTTGTTATATTTCTTCGGCACTTTGGAGTTTGTTTGAAAATACAAACTGTAGTTTGCGGCAAAAAACACGTAAGGATAGACATTTCTAACTACTTATCGTAAAATGTTAGCAGATATAAACATCACCAAAATCCCTTGAATTTTCCAAAAACCGCGTTATAATAACGGAAGAAACACTTATTCCATGCCCTTTGGGGCATGAGGGAATACGATAAAAAGGAAGGTATACTACTATGGTCGATATTAAGAAGATTGCTCTGTTCGCTGCCGGCACCCTGTTCGGTTCCGCTGGTTTCAAGCTGCTGTCCAGCAGCGATGCCAAGAAGGTCTACACCCAGACCACCGCTGCTGTCCTGCGCATGAAGGACTCCACCATGGAGACCGTCAGCAAGGTCCAGGAGCAGGCCGGTGACATCCTCGAGGATGCAAAGGCCATCAACGAGGCCCGCGCTGCCAAGGCTGAGGCTGAGGTCATCGAGGACGCTGCCAAGGCAGAGACCGCCGAGACCAACGAGTAATTTTGCAGTCTCTGAGCCGCCTGCGGGCGGCTCTTTTTATGGTTATTTTTTGCAATACGCAGAGGATATTCTGATATGAAATGTACTATTCTTCATGAGAGCCGCGGCCGCCTGCGGGTACACGTCTGCAATGTGCGGATGACCCTGCACCGGGCCGATGTGCTGGAAGCCTATCTGAACCACCACGACGCCGTGAGCAAGGCCAAGGTCTACGAGCGGACGGGTGATGTGGTGGTGTATTACACCGGTGCCCGCAGGGACGCCGTCGCCGCCCTGAGCACCTACCGTTTCGATGACCCCGAGCTGGACGCACTGGTCACCAGCGCCGACAGCCGCCGCATCAATCAGGAATATCAGGAAAAGATGTATAACCTCCTGGCAGGCCGGGTGCTGCGCCAGCTGTTCCTGCCCGCCCCGCTCAACGCCGCCTACACCGTGTTCCGCTCCATCGAGTTCCTCTGGAAGGGTGTGTGCTGCCTGTGGCACCGCAAACTGGAAGTCGAGGTGCTGGATGCTTTGAGCATCGGCGTTTCCATCCTGCGGAGCGATTTCGCCACCGCAGGCTCCGTCATGTTCCTGCTCAACGTCGGCTCCCTGCTGGAGGAGTGGACCCGCAAGAAGAGCCTCGACGACCTGGCCCGCAGCATGGCCCTGAATGTCGATAAGGTCTGGGTCCGCGCACAGGGCAGCGAAGTGCTCATGCCGCTCACCAAGGTCCACCCGGGCGACGAGATCGTCGTCCGCTCCGGCAACATGATCCCGCTGGACGGCACCGTCATCGAGGGCGAAGCCATGGTCAACCAGGCCGCACTCACCGGCGAGTCCATGCCGGTGCGCAAGACCATCGGTGCCACCGTCTACGCCGGCACTGTGGTGGAAGAGGGCGAGTGCGTCCTGACCACCAGAGCCGAGGGCGGCGCAAACCGCTACGACAAGATCGTGGCCATGATCGAGGAATCCGAGAAGCTGAAGTCCAGCACCGAAAACCGTGCGCTGGTTCTGGCCGACCGTCTGGTCCCCTGGTGCCTCGGTGCTACCGTCGTCACCTACGCCCTGACCCGGAACGCCACCCGCGCCATCTCCTGCCTGATGGTCGATTTCTCCTGCGCCCTCAAGCTCTCCATGCCGCTGGCCGTTCTTTCTGCCATGCGCGAGTGCGGCGCAAGCCACATCACCGTCAAGGGCGGCAAGTACCTCGAGACCCTGTCCAAGGCCGACACCATCGTCTTCGACAAGACCGGCACCCTGACCCGCGCTACCCCCAAGGTGGTCAAGGTCGTCCCCTTCTCCGGCTGCAGCGAGAGCGAAGTTTTGCAGCTGGCCGCCTGCCTCGAGGAGCACTTCCCCCACTCGATGGCCAACGCCGTCGTCCGGGAGGCCAAAGAGCGCGGCATCTCCCACGAAGAGATGCACTCCGAGGTGGAGTATATCGTGGCCCACGGCATCGCCAGCCGCGTCAGCGGTGAGCGGGTCGTCATCGGCAGCCACCACTTCGTCTTTGAGGACGAGCACTGCACCATCCCCGAGGACGAGCGCGAGAAGTTCGATGACCTTGAGCCGGAGTATTCTCACCTCTATCTGGCCGCTTCGGGCCATCTGGCCGGCGTCATCTGCATCGCCGACCCGCTGCGTCCGGAAGCTTCCCGCGTGCTGCGCGCTCTGCGCGGCCTCGGCATCACCAACACCGTCATGATGACCGGTGACAGCGAGCGCACCGCCGCCGCCATCGCAAGGCAGGTGGGCGTGGACCAGTTCTTCGCCGAAGTCCTGCCCGAGGACAAGGCTGCTTTCGTCCAGAAGGCCAAGAGCGAGGGCCACACCGTCGTGATGATCGGCGACGGTATCAACGACTCCCCCGCCCTCTCTGCCGCTGACGTCGGCATCGCCATCAACTCCGGCGCTGCCATCGCCCGCGAGATCGCAGATGTGACCATCAAGGCCGACAGCCTCGAGGAGCTGGTCATCCTCAAGACCATCGCCAACTCCCTGCAGCGCCGTGTCAGCGCCAACTACCGCTTTGTGCTGACCTTCAACTCTGCCCTCATCGCGCTGGGGGCAATGGGCATCCTGCAGCCTGCGTCCTCTGCCATGCTGCACAACCTCTCCACCATCGGCATCAGCCTCAAGAGCATGACCAACCTCATCCCCGAGGAAAAGACTCAGAAGACTCTGGCAGAAAAGAACTAAAGTCCAAATACAACAAAAATACCGGCTGTGCTTAAAGCACAGCCGGTATTTTTATGCTCAGATATTACTCAAGGCCGATCTGCCGGGCGTATTCTTCCAGCAGCTCCCGCTCGAGGAAGGGGGTCTTGACGCCCTCGCGGTCACGGTAAGTCTCATGACCCTTGCCGATGACGGCGATGAGGTCGCCCTCCTGTGCGTGGTCAACAGCATAATGCAGGGCGTCGAGGCGGTCGGGGATCTCCACGAACTTTGCGTCCGGGTTGCCCTTGTTCATCCCCACGCGGATGTCGGCGAGGATGTCCTCCACCTTCTCAAAGCGGTTGTTGTCCTCCGTGAGGATGGAGAAATCGGCCATCCTGGCACAAATTTCGCCCATGCCGTAGCGGCGCAGCTTGGAGCGGTTGCCGCCGCAGCCGAACACCACCACGAGGCGGTGGGGTTCGTAGGCCCGCAGAGTCGTGAGCAGGCTCTCGGTGGAGACTTCGTTGTGGGCGTAGTCCAGCAGGATGGTGAACTTTCTGCTGATTGGGACCAGCTCCACACGGCCCTTGACCACGCAGCGGCCCAGACCTTCGTGGATGGCCTCATCGGGCAGGCCCAGCACCTTGCCCACAGTGAGAGCGGCCAGCGCATTGTAGACGCTGAACTCGCCGGGCATATTCACCTTGACGTCCATATCATCCTTACCGGAGACATGGAACTGGACGCCGAGGAAGTCGTGGGTGCGGAGCAGCTGATAAGTACCGGCGCGGTAGTCGGCCTTCTCGCTGCAGCCGTAGGTTACAAGCTTGCAGGTGTGGCCTTCCAGCAGGGCCTCGGTGTTCTCGTCGTCGATGTTCACGACGCCGGTGGTGCAGCGCTTGAAAAGCTGACCCTTCCAGCTGCGGTATTCTTCAAAGGTCTTGTGCTCGCCGGGGCCGATGTGGTCGGGCGAGAGGTTGGTGAAGACGCCGATGTCGTAATGGATGCCTGCCACGCGGTCCATCATGAGGCCCTGACTGGACACTTCCATCAGCGCCGTATCGCAGCCGGCGTCCAGAAACTCCCGGAAAGTCTTCTGCAGCTCATAGCTTTCGGGGGTGGTGTTGGCCGTCTCCTGATGGTGGCCGAGGAAGTAGATGCCGTTGGTGCCGATCATGCCCACCTTGCGGCCTGCGGCTTCCAGCACGCTCTTTATCATGTGGGTGGTGGTGGTCTTGCCCTTGGTGCCGGTGACGCCGATCATGGTCATCCGGCGGGAGGGGTTGCCGAACAGGTTGCCGCTCATGAGCGCCAGCGCATAGCGGCTGCTCTCCACCTTCAGCACGACAGCGCCGGGGACGGTGGAAAGGTCGATGTCGTGCTGGACCACCAGCGCCGTCACGCCGTCGGCCACGCACTGGGCGGCGTAGTCGTGGCTGTCCCGCTGGGTACCCACGATGCAGACGAAAAGCCGGCCCGGGGCCGCCTTGCGGCTGTCGTAGATGATGTCCTCGATGTCAAGTTCAAGGCTGCCCTGCACCAGCGTATAGGACACGCCCTCCAACAGTTGTTCCAGTTTCATCGTTCAAATGCTCCTTATTGCTGTTCTGCCGCTGCGGCAGTGGGGTCTTCGGCGGGCGCGGCTTCCGCGCCCTCAGTATCGGGTTCGGTGCCGGAGGCTTCCTCCGGCTGGCTCTCGGCTTCTGCCTCCGCCGGGGCGGCAGGCTCTTCCGGGGCCGTCCAGCCCGAGGGCAGGGTCGGCTCACCCTGTGCAAAGCGGAATTTGCGGCTGGAAGAGGCGCTCAGGTGGCTCAGATCCAGCATACCGGTGTCGGTGGGCGAGCAGCCCTTGCCGTCCTCGTTGAGCAGGACATACTTTGCCAGCCGGAGTTTGTAGTCCAGCTCATTCAGGGTACCCAGAAGCACGCTGATGCGGCCCTGATACAAAAACGCCATCTGCTCCGGGTCCTCGAACTCGATGCGGGTGACATCCGCCCCCAGCTCACTGCTGTCCAGTGCGGTCAGCAGAGTGTTCAGGGACTCGAGCCGCTTATCCGTGGGCGGTCCGGCCTCGCTGGATGCGGCGCTGTCAGACGCCGCGCTGCCCGAAGACGGGCCGGACGGTCCTGTCTCAAATTCCAGCTGTGTACCCGGCGTCGTGGACACCGGCTCGCCGCCGCAGAGGATGATAAGGTCCGGCTGGGCCGAATCCTTATCCAGTATCTTCAGCCCCGCAGAAAGGCTCAGCCAGCCGCCGGACGTCTGCATGGCGTAGACGGCAGCGGCCGCGTTGGTCCGCACCACTACGGTGTTAGGGTAATCCCGCTCCACCCGGATATTTTCCAGCAGCGGGAACTGCTTTTCCAGCGCAGCGGCCTTTTCGGCGGGGTCGAAGCTGAAGATTTTCTCTCCCGCGTGGACGCCCAGCGCCTGCAGGATCTCAGCGCTGGAATAGCCGCCCACCTCCTGCACCACCTCTCCATCGACCGCCACTTCTAAGGTGTTTATCTTGAAGAGCATGGTCACGGTGAGGTAGACGCCCACCCCGATGACGCAGAGCAGCAGCGCCAGCGCCGTCAGACGGCGGATGGCCCTGCGGCGGCGGACGGCGGCACGGGTCAGACGGCGCTTTTTTCTGCCCTCCCGCCGGGCCGGGCTGCGGAGGTTCGCCTCCGTGGGGCGGTAGCGCCCGCCGCTCTGGGGCCTCCGGGCGCTCTGGACGTTCTGGGGCCGCTGGCCATTGCGGGGGCGGCTCCCATTTGTGGGGTAGGCGGTCGTGTTCTGACGGGGCCGCTGGCTTCTCTGCTGGCCCTGACGGCGGCTCTGGCTCTGGTTATTGGGCCGTCGCGCCGTCTGCTGGGGAAACCGGATGCTGTTGTCCGCATATCCCGAGCTGTGGTTTTCGAACGTCACATTGCCGCCCGAGAAGTCCAGCGTCTGCTCCTGATAGCCCTGCGTCCGGCGGCGGTCCTGATTCGAGGGACGCCGGTCCTGCGTCCAGTCGTAGGCTTTGCGGGTTTTTTCCTTCCGCCGGGCGCTGTTCTGCCGGATCGAACTGCTGGGGCGTCGGCTCTTGTTCCGATCCTGCTGCATGGTGCGGCGTCGCCTCCTTTCCGTCTGATTATTTTATCACAAGAGTGCTGCCGAATCAATCACGGCGTCTTGACCAGTTTCATCAGGGCGTCGGCGATGCGGTCGAGGCTGTCGTCCACCGAAAGGGTGCGGGCGTTCTTACCCATGGCAGCCAGCTTACCCGGCTCGGCCAGCAGGCCGGAGACGGTCGAGACCAGCTTCTCGCCGGTCAGCTCCTTTTCCTCGATGACCACAGCGGCACCGGCCTTCTGCAGCTCCATGGCGTTGTAATACTGGTGGTTCTCCGCCACATTGGGGCTGGGGATGAGGATGGCGGCGCGGCCCTCGGCTTCCAGTTCGGCCAGCGTCAGCGCACCGGCACGGCTGATGACGAGGTCGGCAGCGGCCAGCAGCTCGGGCATATTGTTGATATATTCCTTCACCACGAGGCTCTCGCCGGGGGCAAAGCCTTTTTCCTTTTCGAGATTTTGAAACAGCTCCACGCCGTACTGTCCGGTGGCGTGGATGTGGAGCACAGGCTTGTGCTCTTTCTGCTCCCAGGCGCAGAGGTCGGCCACCACCTCGTTGACACGGCGGGCGCCGAGGCTTCCGCCGAAGGAGAGGATGACGGTGCGGTCACCGGCGCCCAGCTGGGCGCGGATGGCGTCCCGCTCCCCCGCCTTCTCGAACACTTCAGGCCGCACCGGGTTGCCCACGACCTGCGTCTTTTCGGGCGTCCCCAGCTTTTCCACAGCGGCAGGCACGGCGGCGAACACGATGTCCACGTCCGGGGCCAGCAGCTTGTTGGTCACGCCGGGGAAAGCGTTCTGCTCATGGATGGCGGTCCTGATGCCCTTCTTGGCGGCGCAGCGCACCACCGGGCCGGAGACGTAGCCGCCGCAGCCGATGACGAGGTCGGGCTGCACTTCCTTCATCATGGCCCGGGCTTTCGGGCCGGAGAGGGCCAGATTCCAGAGGGTGATGATGTTCCGCTTGATGTTGTTCAGGGAGAGCCTGCGCTGGAAACCGGTGATCTCGATGTGGTGGAAGGGGTAGCCCGCCTGGGTCACAAGGCGGTATTCCATCCCCTCCCTCCGGCCTGCAAAGTGTATCTCGGCGGACGGGTCGGCCTTTTTGATGGCTCCCGCGATGGCCAGAGCCGGGTTGATATGTCCGGCAGTGCCGCCGGCTGCGATCAGTACACGCATGGTGATTTCCTCCTTATCTGGATGTGCTCAATATCCCATGTTGGGGTCGAGCCGGATGGTGTTGTCGGACTTTTCTTTTTCCCGCTGTTCCCGCTGGGCGCGGAGATTCTCCCGCTCGAGGCGGGCGCGCTCGCCTCCCCGGCCGATGTTTATCATCACGCCCATCTCGGCCAGCAGCAGGATGAGGCTGGTGCCGCCGGAGGAGAAGAAGGGCAGCGAGATGCCGGTGTTGGGCAGGGTGTTGGTGACGACCGCGATGTTGCAGAACACCTGCCACGCAATTTGGGCCATGATGCCGATGCCCACCAGTGTGCAGTAGCGGTTCTCGGCGTGGAAGGCCAGCCACAGCCCCTGCACGAGGAAGAGCACGAAGAGCAGGATGACGATGACGGCACCCACGAAGCCCAGCTCCTCGCACACGACGCTGAAGATGAAGTCGTTGGTGCTCTCGGGGAGCCAGAGCTGTTTTTCGATGCTGTTGCCGAGGCCGAGGCCGGTGACACCGCCGGAGCCGATGGCGTAAAGGCTCTGCAGGGTCTGGTCGGTCATCTTGCTCAGGTCGTGGGTCCAGCCGTCCAGACGGCTCTGTAAGTACGGGATGGAGTCGATGTGCTCCAGCACGGTGCGGAGCAGCAGCACAGCGGACGCGCCGCCCGCCCAGGTGATGATGCCGCCGCTGCCGCCCAGCAGCAGGATGGTGCCGCAGATGGCCGTCGTCAGGACGATGCCGGACATATGGGGCTCAAGCATGAGCAGAAACACCACAGGGATGAGGGGCAGCAGCGGGACGATGAGCTCCCGCACGATGCGCTGATAGAGCCACTGGCCTGCCGGGACGCGCCGCCCGGAGGCGGGGTCCAGCTTTTCCAGATGGGGCGCTTTCGCGGCCAGATGGGCCGTGAGCAGGATCATCTCGAACTTTGCGATCTCCGACACCTGAATGGTGAAGCCGATGCGCAGCCAGCGGCGGCAGCCGCTGGGGGGGGCGCTCAACAGCACCGCGGTGAGGTGCTCAT
>OBAA01001178.1_pt1 | contig 15692 bp, 14 predicted proteins | sample 1475961 | NCBI WGS metagenome assembly OBAA01 (sample SAMEA2579960, study PRJEB22360) | human gut metagenome | biome: human gut; feature: human-associated habitat; material: faeces | place: Denmark | collected 2008/2010 | reverse complement strand
TCATTTCTTGGCCATACAAAACTGCCTTTTTCAAGACGTTTATACAAAAGGAGTTATCTAAGAACTCGAATAATTGCTTTTATTAGAATAGAATTATTATTCGAGATAATCTCTTGGAAAGCCCAGAAATTAAGACTTTCTAAGAAATCTTCTCGAATAATGATATCCTATTAGTGACTCTTCAAAAAATCAGGAACATTTCTTTCTTCCAAGTCTTTTTCATCAATATAAATCGAACGCGGAAAATTCATTTCGTTCCATTCACGGATATGTTTATCAACTGTTGCCTGTGGACTTTCTGTATAAATCTGTGTCGTTTGAACTGATGCATGTCCCAGGAAAGCTTTTATTACCATAATCGGAACTCCCGCTTCTAACATATGTTGTCCGGTCGTGTGTCTCATACTATGAGGTGAATAGTGTTCTTCTTTGAAAAGATTGGGCGTTTTTTCTTTAGCGAGTTTTATATATTTTTTGTATATTTCTTCCACGCATGATATTGTCATATGCTCATGCGTCTGACTCGAAAATATATGTCTGTCAGGTTCTGTTTCTATTCTGCGATGTCTAATATATGTTCTAAGCATAGATGCACAAGGGTCAGGAATACGTATGCGACGTGCTTTTGAACCTTTTCCTACTATATCAATAGTAGTACCAGTTGATCTGAAATTGACAGATTTTACAGTAAGATCACACACTTCCTGTGCACGTGTGCCTGTTGCATACATAAAGCTTAATAAAACCATGTCTCTTAAACCAGTCTCACTTTTTTGGTCAGGCAGTGCCAGAAGGATCTTTACTTCATCGGTGGTAAAACCAACACGCCGCTTTTTAGGTGCTTTTTTTGATGGAATCCTCAATACAGCACTTCTAAAAGTTGATGCTGCATCAAAGTCATAGTTTTGTGCATATTCGGAAAAAGAATACAGTGCGGCAAGTCTTTGATTTCTGGTTGTAACTGAACATTTACGTTCATTTTCAAGCCATGACATAAAATCGGAAAGCGTATTTACATCTAAACAGTCAAAAGTAATCTCATCTGCTTTCGTGTTTTTGACTGAATACATATATTTTATTAAAAGTGTAAATGTTGTTTTATAAGAGTTGATTGTGTTCTTACTTAACCCACGTGCTTCCGGCATATATGTATTTACATAGTATTCAAGATATTTCATAAAAATCGAAGGAGTCTTCTGCTTTCTCATAAATCAACCTCCGGAAACAGAGATTCTGTGAAATCAGCAAACAAGAGCATATCTTCTTCGAAGAGTTCACTGCTGAATTTCATATATTTTTCACTTTCCACAAGGGATTCATGACCACAATATACAGAAAGATATGGAGAAGCCATATCGATATGATATCCTGCAGTTTCCAGCTGTTTAAAAGCATGGAACATAAAACAATGTCTTAAACAGTGCAGGCATGGAGCACGTTTATGAGGATCTTCATTCCCTTTGATAATACCAGCTTTCCTAAGAATCTTTTTAAATTGGCGTTCAGCAGTTATTGGGGATAAATGTTCGCTTTGTCCTGGGAATAAAAATGGATTATCTATACCATAGATTTTTATCACCTTACAATAATCCTTCAGCATGTTTGTTAATGTTTCATGCATTGGAACTAATCGTTGTTTCTTGTTTTTTGAATGTATAATACGGATGACTCCGTTTTCTAGATCCAGATGCTCCATCTTCAAATTTAGAGCTTCGCCTAATCTGAGTCCACAACAATACAAAAGGCGTATGAGAACCGCCATTTCCATATGTATATGCGGAATGCTGCTAAATTTGTTTGTCATTGGATATGCATCAGCAATAGCAAATATATTCGACAATTCCTCATCACTAAATATATAGGGAATATACAAATCTTTCGTTTTCTGGAAGGGCGGAAGATAAACAACTTTTCCCATATCGGCTCTATATTTCATAAAGTTTCGTATAGTCTTTATGTATCCATTAATAGATGCCTCTGGAACACCTACATCATTAAGCCACTGATTTATTATTGTTTGTGGTACAATTTCATCATTATAAGATATTTTTGTAAGATATCTGTCAAAAGAAGACAGGCGATAATTATCCAAACGATAGGTATTCCATGCGAAAGTCGCAACACGATACTCCATGAATGACTGCATGTCGTCTTTAAAACAACTTTTAAAAATCACGGTTCTCATATACGACCTCCTTTCAGGAATTGGTGAAGTGTTCCTGAAGGTGCCGGGCATGCAAGAGCACAATTCCTAAGCATCTGAATATCAAGACGTGCATAGTGCCTGATTGCATTGGGACTATCATGTCCCAGTACTTTTCTTACGGTTTCATAAGATATGCCATCGTTTACCATCGATGACGCAAGAGAAGCTCTCAGACTATGAGGTCCATGTTTTTTACCTGCAATGTTAATACCAGAGCGAATCATATGTTTTTTACAGCAAATGAGACAACAGAATACGATATTTCTGAATAAGGGGCACATGATTTTAAAAATACATAGTCGCTTGTGGATGCAGGACGATCTGTTGACAGATAATCCATCAGTGCTGTTTTGATTTCTGGCACCATGTAAAGTTCTGAAACACTTCCCGTTTTATTTTGGATAAAGCAGATACGCTGATTTTTGAAATCAAGAGAATCTAATTTAAGCGAGGCAATATCTCCCGCACGCATTCCTAATCGCGAAGCGAGAAGCAATATCGCATAATCTCGTTTTCCGATAGAAGAAGTTCGGTCTACAGCATTTTCGATCTCGATGATTTCAGAGATATCATAAGTTTCAGGAATACGTATACCACGATTGAATTTAGGAACTAATGTTGAAAAATCTTTTTCAATGTATCCTTGTGCAAAAAGATATCTTAAAAAATCTCTTAGTTCAGGATAGAATTCTTTATTCTTAAGCTTCACTGAAAACTGAATGATTTCAGAACTATTTATGTATTCAAGACTTTTACAATTGTTTTCATCCAGATAAGTAAGGAATAAATATAACAAGCGTTCTTTAGTCTTTAGAGTAATTGGACGATTTCCTATCTTGCGACAATGTTCAAGATAATCCGCCTTAATAGCGTGATATTGCTCTGGAACAGACAAATCTTTTCGTGGAACGGAATATACGAAACCTGTACCAGAACAGATATTATTTAATCTTCGAATGACTGTCCTGAAAAAACGTTTCGTCGTATAGTTGTAATCTCTTGATTCAACTTCTTTTTTGTAGTATTGATCTGCAACTGATGAAGAATAATCAGTTATGTTATTAGCTAACATGAATTTTTTGATTCGTTTTACATGTTCCTGATACAGTTGTATCGTGCTTTTTGCATACTTTTCTTCTTGAAGTATTAAAGTTAGTTGATCATACAATTCATCAATAGGTATTTGGGTATTATTCATTGGACACCTCCGTCTTATATTAGTAAGTCCAATGATACATCATTATTCGAGAAGATTTCTCTGAAAGTCTTAATTTCTGGACTTTCCAAGAGATTATCTCGAATAATAATTCTCTTCTAATAAAAGCAAGAATCCGTCCTTTTCCCAAACTAATCCTTTAATACGATCTGTCTTTCGACCACAGAAAAGGTAGAGCGTATCTGGAACATAAGGACTTCTTCCTGATTTAGATTCAATAATAGATGCCAAGGAATCCAATCCAAATCTAAGATCTGTATATCCTGTTACGATATAGATTTGTTTAAAACAAGTTGCATCATTCAACATGAACGAGAGCCCCCAGTACTTTTTGAATCAGTGAACTGGATGTATTTTCATGAATCCGAATCTTCATTCCATGAGCATCCACTTCGACAAATGCACCATCATGTTCTGGAATAGCATCTTTTTGAGAACTGTGACTTGAAGATATAACATTCATCGGAATCGGAACGATTGCCTGCTCAACAACTTCATTAGAAAGCGAATCCAAACAAGCCTTCCTAACTTGAGCCATACGATAATAATAATTCGATGTTGTAATAGAATGCTCTTGGCACCATTCACTGACAGTTACACCGATCGGACGATTCTGGCAATCCTGAATCATTTGAGCCCATTCCTGTAATCGGCAATTACGTGCAACTATAGCTGTTTGAGTTTTCGTAATAGACCACCTCCATGTTGTCGAAACTTTAGGCTAAATTTTTTAGACTAAACTTTTTTGACAAGTATCATTTGTTGAGTCTATTTTCTCAAATAACTAGAGGGAATTCAATATACGCACTATGGTGCGTTTACGAATTAGCTATTCAAGCTATGGAAAATGAGGAATATAAGGATGCAATCGCTGGATTTCAAAAAGTAAGTATATGGAATAAAGATGAAAAAATAAAATATTTATGTTTCTACAAAGAGGCATATTGTTATAGTAGGATAGCAGGGGATGTTGCGGGGTATCAAAAAGCGATAAATTATTTCCAAAAAGCTGAAAATTGTGCGGACGCTTCAAGAGATGATGTGGTGTTGTTGTATAGAAATATTGCATTGCTGTATATTTATATAGGAGAGAAACAGGATAAAATTTTGAACTATAAAAAAGCAAATGATTATTTTGAGAAAGTACTGGAATGTGCGAAAGAAGGTGATGAATACTACGCCATTGATGCAGTTTTGCATATTGCTAGAAATTATATGGATATGTGCGATGAAGTATCCTTGGATGATGTCAAAAAAAATTTATCAATAGCATTTGTGTTGATGCTAACAATTTATTTGGGAAATGGTGAGAAACTCAGTGAAGAACATGCATATATATTAATGCATAATATGGGGAGATTGTTTTACCACATTTCTGAAAAGGAGGATATGCCGCAATTAAGAAAGCGGGCTCAGGAATTATATATAGAAGTTTTAAAGATGGAATTTGTAAAGCGTGATAAAGAAAAATTTGCTCTAGCAAATCTAAACTTAGGAATGGCATATCAATATGATTGTGCAGGAGGAACAGAGAATCTAGAAAAGGCATTGAGTCATTATGAAATAGCGCTTAATATCTATAAAAGATTGGACATATACGATAGTAAACATCATGTACTGAAAACGCAGTTAAATATGGCTGAGGTATATTCTCGGCTATACCAATGTATTGAAAAAGAAGAATATTTTGCGAGAGCAGAGCAGTTGCTTAATAGTATAGGGGAACAAATAGATGCCATGCCAAATAATTCTTTGTATCTTAGGATAAAACTTTCGTTAATGAAACTATATGATAGAAAAATTCGTTTGACAAAAGAGGGAGCAGGACAAGAAGGATGGATAAAGAAAGCTGATGAAGTTAGTGGAATAATTGATGCTATTCTTATTTCAGCTGATTATAGTAAGTATGAGAATACATACTTTCTCTTGAAGTTAGGAATCAACATTTTTAAAATAGATAATAAAACAGATGTTATACTTCTTAATAGTTACAAAGACAAATTACAGCAGATTGCTAATGCGACAAAGGAGGGTAATAAAAACTTGTATAAAGTAGCAGAAGAGTTGATAGATGAATATGAGGAAGCAATACAATGGAGATTAGAGCAACAGGAGCAGGAGTAAGCGATGAATAACCTAATGTATGAACCTATGAGATAATCTATACACATGAAGAAGATATGCTTCAATCCAATATTCAGTTAAAGCATTTTGCTATAACTATATTTCTTACCTTAGAGCATTGTACTTTAAAGTATATCAAGAATAGAGTTGACACACTCTAATGGATTATCCTCAAAATTTAACTGAGTCTGACCGTTACTGGGTAAACGCAAAATTGAGCGTTTACTTGCAAGGCAGGAATACTGTTATGATATTTTGTTAGATAAAATGCAGAAAAAGATAGATTTGAGAAGATTTTTGATGCAGATTTTAATAACTGGGAAGATTTATAAAGTAAGCACTTGTCTAGTAGCTTTATTTGCTTTGACATCTCTATCAGAGTATATCGCAGGAGAGAAAGTAGTGCAGTCATCTATGCCATTGCTGAAACAGCAAAAGCAAACAATCTGAAACCGTATGATTATTTTGAATATTTACTCACAGAGATTCTAAAACATATGGAAGAGTAGGAGAAAATGGAATGAAGCGTTGGCTAATTAGAAATTTGCGAAAATGGAGAAAGGAAACAATAGAAAAAGCATTGTCAGTTTTTTTTAGTGTTTTGATACTTATTCTATTTTGGATTTTATTTTTTAAGAGCAAGTTTCTATATCAAGAACTTAAAGAAAATTTGATACAAGAGATAGTTATTACAGCACTAAGTATAATAGCGGTAGCAATTTTTGCCATAGTTGCAGGAAAATGCATTCGGTGGGTTATGGGGAAAATAGAGGATTTAATTAAATTAAATCCAGATTATGAGGAGTTGGTATCTCAGTATAAAGAGTCGAAAAATAAATTTTTGACAATCAAAAATAAAGAGTATGAATGCACATTACCAGAAGAAATATTATGGGTAAAAAAAACAAATAAGTCATTTGTTTTAGAGTTAGAAGATAAGCCGGGAAAATATTATGTATTGCCAAAAGTGATTGCTCATCATTTTGAAGAAAATATATTGGCTCATGGTGAATCGCATACATATAACAACTACTTGATTCGTGTAGACCGTTGGGAAAAAGAAGATGAGAGTTTAAATGAACCGCAGGAAAAAATCAAATTGTATACATCACGGACAACATTTTTTGAATCACTTGCAACAAATAGGGCAATGGATTATCTTTGGAAAGATGGTCTTTCGCTACGCAAGATATTTACAATGGAGGAAAGAATTTATCCTTTAGAAGATATGCCTTTTTCTAACCATTTAGGTGTAAATGTAATTGTGAAAACCAGTGATAATTATATTCTTTATATCTTGCGCGGAAAAGATGTTTCGATATCTAAGAAGAAACATAGCATTTCATTTGGCACTGCTATAGTAGCGAACGATTGCAAAGCAAATCCGAAAAGATTTACGATAGATGTTTTAGAAAAAAGTATCAGAAAACTAATAGAAGATGAGATTAATATAATACTAGATAAATTTGATATGAAAGAAAATACATTGGCGTTTTATCGGGACTGGGTTGAAGGGGGAAAACCACAATTGTTAGTTCATATAGAGAGTAAGTTGAGTTCTAGAGAGATAAAAACACAATTTAATAAAAATGTAAAAAATGGAGTGAATTCAGTTAATAAGAGAATAGGATTTATTTCTTGGCAGCAACTAAAAGAGGCGAAAATAAAGAACAATTTAATTGAAGTTCCACAAATGGAAAATGATAGGGCAAAACGCATGAGGGTAACTCCACCGGTTGCGGCAAGTGTGTGGATATATAGAGAGTATATGAGAAACTAATAAAAATTATAACATGAATATGTAACTGGAAAGAATCAAGAAGAAAAAGAACGGAAGAAGATTATATTACTGTTTTTTTCGGCATGTGCAGGAATTTTGACAATTTCTTTTCAAAATCTGGGGATATTAGGAATAAATTTTAATGCATGGATACTTCTTGCTGTGCTTTTACTAATGTTTGTTGGTTTGATTACGGGTTGGATTTATATATACAAATATTTTGAGCCATTAAAAGGCAGTTATGAAATGATGATAAGAGATTTAAGAGAATTATTGTTGATAAAATATTAGAAGTTATTGTAGGGAATCAAATTGGCTTATGTATTTGATATCTGATCTTGTATAACATAAGATTAGTATAATATGCCATTTGCTGAATCATTTTTTTTGAAAAAATTAATTCAGAAATCATACTGGCTATCTATGCTTTTATCTGCTACAATCATCTCATAGAATTCCTCTGTGTATGGAGGAGTCATATGAGAAGAAAAAAACAGTTGAAGGAACTCACGATCAAAGATAATTTCATGTTTGGTGCAGTGATGATGGATGAGGACAATTGCAAGGGACTTTTGGAAAGAGTGTTGCAGATTCCAATCCATCATGTGGAAATCAGCAAAGAAAAGAGCATTGTCTATCATCCGGAGTACAAAGGAGTGCGGCTCGATGTGTATGCGAAAGATGAAAATCAGACACGCTATAATGTAGAGATGCAGGTACAGAAAAAGCCGGCACTAGGAAAGCGGAGTCGTTATTACCAAAGCCAGATGGACATGGAGATGTTACTGGCAGGAGAGGATTATGCGGAACTTCCGAATACATATGTGATATTCATTTGCGATTTTGATCCTATTGGAGAAGGGAAATATCGTTATACTTTGCGGATCAAATGCGAAGAGTCTGCCGAAGCGGAGTTTGAGGATGGGAGAACCGTTGTATTTTTAAATACACATGGAAAGAATGAAGGCGAGGTTCCGAAAGAACTGGTAACACTTCTGCACTACATACGAGAAGATGTTGATGGAAGTGAGAGAGAATTCCACGATTCATATGTGGAGAGACTTCAGAAATTTATTCACGAGGTCAAATCAAACCGGGAGATGGAGGAACGCTTTATGATTTTTGAAGAGATGTTGAGAGATGAACGCGCAGAAGGACGCGCAGAAGGACGTGCAGAAGGACGTACGGAAGAAAGCAAAGAAACATTACTTTTGTATTTGAAAAATCTTGGAACAGTTTCGAAAGCGCTTTCTGATCGGATTCAAAGCCAACAAGAGCTGGAAGTGTTGAAGAGATGGACGCAGATTGCGTTCCAATCGAAATCTTTAGAAGAGTTTGAAGAAAAAATTTCATTGTAAAATCTATTTCCAGTAAAGTCGGATCAAATCTTAAGCAGCTTTAGCTATTATAATTTTTTTGAAAGAAATAAAATTAAAGCTAGTTATCTAAGTTCCAATCTGCTACAATCATCTCATAGAATTCCTCTGCGTATGGAGGAGTTATATGGGAAGAAAAAAACAGTTGAAGGAACTCACAATCAAAGATAATTTCATGTTTGGTGCAGTGATGATGGACGAGGAGAACTGCAAGGGACTTTTAGAAAGAGTTTTGCAGATTCCAATCGATCATGTGGAAATCAGCAAAGAAAAGAGCATTGTCTATCATCCGGAGTACAAAGGAGTGCGGCTCGATGTGTATGCGAAAGATGAAAATCAGACACGCTATAATGTAGAGATGCAGGTACAGAAAAAGCCGGCACTAGGAAAGCGGAGTCGTTATTACCAAAGCCAGATGGACATGGAGATGTTACTGGCAGGAGAGGATTATGCGGAACTTCCGAATACATATGTGATATTCATTTGCGATTTTGATCCTATTGGAGAAGGGAAATATCGTTATACTTTGCGGATCAAATGCGAAGAGTCTGCCGAAGCGGAGTTTGAGGATGGGAGAACCGTTGTATTTTTAAATACACATGGAAAGAATGAAGGCGAGGTTCCGAAAGAACTGGTAACACTTCTGCACTACATACGAGAAGATGTTGATGGAAGTGAGAGAGAATTCCACGATTCATATGTGGAGAGACTTCAGAAATTTATTCACGAGGTCAAATCAAACCGGGAGATGGAGGAACGCTTTATGATTTTTGAAGAGATGTTGAGAGATGAACGTGCGGAAGGACGCGCAGAGGGCATTGCGGAAGGACGTGCGGAAGGTCTTGCATTGCGACTTGAAAATGCGAAAAGCACATTACTTTTGTATTTGAAAAATCTTGGAACGGTTCAGGAGTCGCTGTGTGAGCGCATTGAGAAGGAAGAAGACTTTGAAGTGTTGAAGCAATGGACACAGCTGGCATTTCAATCAAAATCGTTGGAAGAGTTTGAAGAGAAAATTTCATTGTAAAATCTATTTTCGGTTAAGCCGGATCAAATCTTAAGCAGCTTAAGCCATTCTGGTCGAAGCTGCTTGGAAGAAACAAGTCAATGCCAATTCAGGCAAATATTCAGAGAAAAGACAGAGGAATTCTATAGTGGTTAGAATAAAAATAAGGCTGGTTATATGAGGAAGAATTTGCTAAAATTATTTTTATAGAACAGTTTTGGAATGTACGAAGAGAGAAGGAAAATCCAAATGGGAAAAATACTTAGTTTACGAGAGGCGATCAATTTAATATGGGAGACGGTGGAGATAGGGCGGGAGATGGAATCGGGCTGCCCATATCTGTTTATTGTGGGAGCGGGGATTTCAGCACCGGAAATCTTGACTGCGAATGGCATTATCGACCAATGTAAAAAGAAAGTGGAACAGTTATGTCAGGGAGACGAAGAAAAGCTGCAAAGGATATGCGATACGGCAGAGAGACTGGGAGAAAATAGCGCGAAATATTATTCTTATTGGTTTGAGCAGGCATACAAAAATAAAATTCACAGGCAGCAGTATTTAAAAAGTATTATGAATAATTCCAGAATTTCCATGAGTAATCTTTTGCTAGCGCAAATTTTGAACATAAAGACAATTGCGACGACGGCAATCACACCGAATTTTGATAATCATCTGCTCAAAAGTCTGAATTTGCTTGGAAACTATGATGTGTTTTCAGCGAATAATATGTTGGACAATATTGCCTTGAATGCAAATTCAAAAACAGTTCAGATTATGCATGTCCACGGAACGTACGAATTTTATGACTGCTGCAATTTGGAGAGTGAGATTGCGAAAATTGCGCAGGGACAGGGAATCAAAACAACAGCGGGAACGATTGAAGAGTTTTTGAAAACAAAGTCACCGATTGTCATCGGATATAGTGGTTGGGAAGATGATGTGATCATGTCAAAACTCAAAGAGCGTTTGGAGTATGCGGCGCTGCCCTATAAATTGATCTGGTTTTGTTATTCAGGAAAAGATTATGAAAAACTTCCGGAGTGGCTTAAGGAGAACGAAGAGGTTGTGTTTGTTTTGCCGGAGAAGAAAATGGATATGCGAAGTGAGATTGAAAACAGAATAGACGATAAAGCGGAAGATACAGCGCTACCGGCTGAGGATGTTCTGTCGGCGCTCATCGCTCGATTTGGTTTTAAATCCCCGAACTTGTTCAGCAATCCGATTCAATATTATATCGACTTGATTGATGGATTTTTACCTGAGAAGATAGAAATTTTCCCGACAAAGTCATGGAAGCGCCGTTTGGATTATGTAGAGGAGCACTTGGGGGATATTGAAAAAAATATTATTTTGTTGGATGAGTCGGCTGCTAGAAAAGATATTGTAGGTACAACAAGTATTTTGAAAAAGATGGACTATATGTTTATTCCTGCAGATGATTTGGAACATATTCTTTCGGGCGTGATTATGCCAATGGTTCCAAGTCAAAATAGAATTGAAGATATGAGTGATCAGCTTGCGTTTTTGGATGTGGTTTTGAATTTACTTACTGCAAAGAAAAAAGATATTTCGGAAGAAGAGATGGCAAAATATTTGAAAAAGATTATGGGGGCGATGCCATACCCCGGAAAAGATTTTGGGAAAGAAAAACTCATACATGTATTTGACAAGATGCTTGGAATTGCTTCTCTGGAAGAGCAGCGACTTTTTCTTTTGGGGGCAAAGTCAGAATTGGTTGATGGCGAGGAGCAAAAAAATCTTTTAAATGAAGTTGTTACATCCGGAAGTCGAGAGCTGGGCAATGAAAAAATCGCGAGATTAGTATTAAATGCAGTCTATTGGCAGATAAAGCTACAGGGAACACTGACGGAGGAACATAAGAATTTGCTGTGTACTATCCGGGCAATGTATGCGGAAAATGAGAAAATTTTAGAATATTTTTATGCTATTCTTATTGAAATCTATGAGGAGAAGGCGGATGGTGGATTTGCAATAGAAGATGTCATTTCACAGATAAGAGAGAAAAACTTACCTTCACACTTATTGATTAGGGTATACAGGATACAGGCTGATGAAGAAACAGACACCGGAAATAGAATCAAAATTGCCTCGGAGACTGTTCAAGAATATGATATGGAAGAAATTCAAAATTGCAGAGGATGTTTGGACTATGCACATTTGGTGATTACAGTTGTCTGTGAACGTTTGAAGTTAAAAGAGCATGTGGACCGCAAATATATAGAATATGCGATACAACTATGTGAGAAAGAGGGAGGCTGTCCGCTGATTGTAAAGAATGTCGTAAGGATGCTGCAAATTTATGTTGCCCACGTAGAGAATTTATATGAAAAGCAGGAAATCTGCAAAAAAGCGACTCGAGTATGCGAGAAAAGTAAATTGTATGAAGAATGGATTTATTTTAATGAAAGTTATGTGAGTGAACTAGACCAGAGAGAATATGAAAAATATTTGGAAGAACACGAAAAGTACAGAGAGTATAAGCAGGCTGCAGATAAAATACATGAGGCGGTGGAAGCCTATATTCATCTAGAAAAAGATGTCTGTAAAGACCTGCTTTTTGAAGCGCCAGAGTGTTTTGACCAGATATTTGAGGGAAAATACAATCCCGCACTGCTCAATATCTGTTTTGTGGCGCGCAGAGGAGAGGGTTCGGAACTAAACATATCTGTCTTAGATGTTTTGGAGCGAATTGACTGGATGATGGGAGATGCGATATATCACATCAATAAGGCGCTGACGCTTGTGGAGCAGGGCGATTGGGGAAATGCGCAATGTGAGATTCGGAAGATAGAGGAGAATCTGGACGGTGCGATTGAGTGGTGGAATCGGGAAGAAGTTGTAGGAAAGAGAGAAAAAGCGCTTGTATTTTTACTGCTGTCGCTTGAAGATAAGCTGCGGGAGAATATGATTTCATCAGAGAAACTTGAAGAGATGAAGGTGTTTGCAATAGAAAATATTGATCTGCCTGCTCATGTAAAGGAGAAGATAGACGTATGAAAGAATTGCTGATTTATGCGCAGGCATATATAAGACTCAATATACAACGCGTGATTCCCATTCTTGTCATAGGTCTGTTGCTGGAAGGAATTTTTTGGCTGCTGATGAAAAAGGGATATACAAGATATGATGATAAGCCGTGCAAATCACTAATATGTGGTTTGCTCCTATCTTTGGAAGTTGGATTTATTTTTGTCATGACATTATACGGAAGAAGTCCCGGAGGGGAACGTAAAGTAGGTTTTTTGCCGTTTGAGTCTTATGTGAAGGCATTTGGACAAGGGAATGTGGAAATACAGCTTCAAATTATTATGAATGTTTTGATGTTTGTGTTGTTAGGAGCGATGCTGCCACTGTGTTTCAAACATTTTGAAAAAAATAAAGAAGTTGTTTTAACCGCGTTTATGATTTCGATTTTGATCGAAACGACTCAAGGTGTGATGCACATAGGGATGTTCGAGGTGGATGATATGCTTGGAAATGTACTGGGAGCGGAAATTGGTTTTGGGGCTTATTATTTTGCAACATGGCTGAAAAAGCGCAGGAAGAAGTGATTTTTCCTTGGAATTTACCATATTGTATTGAAAAGTTTTTTGTGCTAGAATGAATAAGAAACGATTAGTATGAACATATGAGGAGATAGTATGCAGGAACAATATGAGAATCAAGAAGAGGGGCAGATTGATTTACTGGAAATAATACATGTTATGTTGAGAAAATGGTGGCTGATTGTATTATGCGGTATTATCGGAGCAGGAGCTCTTGGTGTATATACAAAATTTTTTGTGACACCACAGTATTCGGCTTCCTCGACAATTTATATTTTATCAAGTACGACGAATGTATCTGGGAGCGGAATCAGTCTGTCTTTGAGTGAGCAGTTGACGGCGGATTTTTTACTTTTGGCGAAGAGCCGTCCGGTATTGGAAGAGGCAGCTGAGAAGGTTGGAGATGGTGTGACTTCTGAGATGCTTGCAGGAAGTGTTGTCATTGAGAATCCGACGGGATCGCATATGCTGAAAGTGACAGCGACGAATGAAGATGCACAACTGGCAAAGGACATTGCCAATACGATGGCGGATGTAGTTGCAAAGCAGGTGGCGAAAGTCATGGATACAGATCAACCGAATCTGATGGAAAGCGCAGTGAAGCCGGTGGCGCCTGTAAGTCCGAACCTAAGTAAAAATATTATGATGGGTGGACTGATTGGAGTGGCTTTAGCCATTGCAGCGATTGTCTTACTCTATATGTTGGATGATACAGTGAAGGATGAAGATGATGTGAGGAAGTATTTAGGTGTGAACACATTAGCGGCATTTCCTGAGAGACGTAAAAAGAGAAGAAAAAGAGTTAGTTAAAGAATTATGGGATCCATATACTTTTCCAAGGGAAGGTATATGGATTTTAAATATGTCTTCAGAAGGGAGTATATGAATGAAAAAAAGAGTAGGGAAAATACTGTTTTGGCTGTGCATTGTGGTTTGCGTCTTGGGACTTGCATATATTGCCATCTACTATTTTAGAAAAGACAAGAACGAGGATGTGTATCAGAAAGTACAAAAGCAAGTGGAAGAAAAAAAACAGGAAGAAGACGCAGAGGATGAGATTCCAATTGATTTTGCGTCATTGAAAGAGACGAACCCGGATATTTATGCATGGATTGAGATTCCGGATACGAATGTGAATTATCCGATTGTTCAAAGTGCGGACGATGATTCGTATTACCTGAACCACACAATCGACGGTCAGGAAGGCTATCCGGGATCAATTTACACGGAAAAAGTGAATGCAAAAGACTTTTCTGATTTTAATACAGTGATATATGGACATGATATGAAAGACGGTTCCATGTTCAAAGATTTACACAAGTTTGAAGATGCTGATTTTTTTGAACAGCATGATAAGGTTACGATTTATACGGAGAATGAGTGCAAGACGTATCAGATTTTTGCGGCGGTCGTCTATGATAATCGGCATTTGATGTACAGCTTCGATAATAATAACATCAGTGACAGAAAAGCATTTCTGGAATCACTCAGTGAATCGCGCAGCTTGAAGAATCAGTTCCGAAGCGGAGTGGAAGTGGATGAGAACAGCCATATCATCACACTGAGTACCTGTATTGGTGGGCAGCCGGATAAACGTTTTCTTGTGGAGGCGGTAGAGATTGATGAGTAAGCGTAAAAAGATAATAGCGATTATGATAGTGATAGCAGTGGTTTTGCTGGTCGGACTTTTTGGATATGGCATTTGGAAAAAATATGCGGCAAAGGAGACAGCAAAGGAAAATACAGAAGAGTATGAAGATGAGTCTTATATTACGTATAAAGGGAAACGATATGAGTATAATTATCATTTGAAGAACATGCTTTTTATAGGTGTGGACAAATCCCAGAAGATGACAGAGACAGAGGTTGGACAAGGTGGACAGGCGGACACGCTGATTCTTTTGAGCATGGATCGGGAGAATAAGACGACGACATTGCTGCAGATTCCGCGAGATGCCATGACAGACATTGATATATATGATATGAATGGAGAATATCTCTCCACAGAGCGAGGACAGATTTCACTCCAATATGCTTATGGCGATGGCAAGAAGAAGAGCTGCCGTATGATGATGACGTCTGTTTCGGAGCTGCTGTATGAGATCCCGATTGATTCGTATTTGGCGCTGGGTGTGGATGGAATTGCTGACATAACAAATCTGATGGGAGGAGTGACGCTTACAGTTCCGGAGGATTACACGGATATTGATCCGGCGTTCAAAGCTGGGGAGACCATTGTGCTTGCAGGAGAACAGGCTGAGAAATATGTCAGATACAGGGATGTGAATGTATCTGGCAGCAATACACAGCGTATGGAGCGACAGGCGCAATTTATGGAAGCGTTAGCAAGACAGATGCAGGGGAAGGATACAGGCTGGGATCGCCCACCGCTGGGAGGAGGCAAAGGACTTCCCCTGG
>OBAA01001142.1_pt1 | contig 16391 bp, 9 predicted proteins | sample 1475961 | NCBI WGS metagenome assembly OBAA01 (sample SAMEA2579960, study PRJEB22360) | human gut metagenome | biome: human gut; feature: human-associated habitat; material: faeces | place: Denmark | collected 2008/2010 | reverse complement strand
GCTAGCTTGGATCAGAGCTTGAAACGGATGGGACTGGAATATGTGGATATCTTTTATTCCCATCGTCCGGACCCGGAGACTCCGATCGAGGAGACGATGGGGGCCTTGGCTGATATCGTCCGGCAAGGAAAGGCTTTGTATGTAGGTATCTCCAACTATGACGCAGACCAGACCCGTAAGGCCTTGGCTGTACTGAAAGAACATAAGGTGCCTTGCTTGATTCACCAAGCCCGCTATTCGATGTTCGATCGTTGGACGGAACCGGATTTATTGCTTGTATTGAAGGAAGAGGGTGTGGGTATGATAGCGTTCTCGCCGTTGGCGCAAGGCTTGCTTACGGATAAGTATTTGCGTGGAATCCCGGAGAATTCTCGTGCGGCGAAATCGACCGGCCATTTGCAGACCTCTCAAGTTACCCCGGAGGCCGTGGAAAAGGCCCGTAAGCTAAACGAGGTAGCCGCCCGCCGTGGACAGACCTTGGCGGAGATGGCGCTCGCTTGGTTATTAAAGGACGAACGGGTAACTAGCGTATTAATTGGCGCTAGCTCTGTCGCCCAATTAATGGATAACCTGAAGGCGTTAGATAATATCTCTTTCTCCGGGGAAGAATTGCAGGAGATAGAGAACATCTTAATATAACGTGAATCGTATCCGATTGTAGAGACGGGGCGTGCCCCGTCTCTACAACTTGTACAAATTTTAGAATAAATGAAACCGTTCTTATATCAAGTAGCGTCTCTTTTTTACGAGAAATGGGAGGCGGAGGTCAGTCGTCTGGCCTTTGTTTTCCCAAACCGGCGTACGGGGCTTTTCTTCCAGAAATATCTCTCGGAGGTAGCCGATACCCCCCTTTTCTCTCCGACAATCCTTACGATCAACGATCTCTTTATCCAGTTGAGCGGAAAACAATCCGCCGACCGGATCAGTATGCTTTTTATCCTGTACGACATCTACATCCGCCAAAGTGGTTCCACCGAGACTTTCGATGAATTCCTGTATTGGGGCGAGATGTTGCTCAACGACTTCGACGATATCGATAAGTACATGGCAAATGCCCGCATGCTATTCAGTAACGTGACAGACCTACGGGAGATAGAGAATGATTTCGATTTCTTAAGTGATGAGCAGATCGCCGCTATCCGTAGTTTTTGGTCCAGTTTTTATCCCCGGGGCGATACGCCGAACCAGCAACAGTTCTTGGCGGTTTGGCAAGTGCTATACGATCTCTATGAGGAATTCCGTGCGACCTTGGCCGCCGAGGGAAAAGGCTACGAGGGCATGATCTTCCGGGAGGTCGTGGAAAGTATGGAACGGGGTGAGTCTCCGGATTTACCTTACGAGCAAATTGTCTTCGTCGGTTTGAACGCCTTGTCCGTATCGGAAGAACGTTTCTTAGCCCAGTTGCAGAAGCGGGAGATAGCGGATTTCTATTGGGATTATGTATCCGATAAGGTAACCGATCCGGATAATAAGGCCTCTTATTTCGTCTCCCGTAACCTGAAGAGCTTCCCTTCCTCGATGAAATTACCCCCCGAGGAGAAGGTAAAGACCGAGATCGAGGTGATCGGCATCCCTTCCGGTATCGGGCAGGCTAAGCACGTCTACACCCTGTTGAGCGATTGGTGCAAGGAAGCGGAGATGAGTTCGGAAGAAGCCCTGCGTACGGCGGTGATCTTGCCCGATGAACATCTGCTGATCCCGGTGCTGAACGCCATTCCGGAGCAAATCCGGCGTATCAACGTCACGATGGGTTATCCCTTGGCGGGAACCCCGGTCGCCTCGTTGATCGAGTATATCTTGGCGTTGCAGAAGAACGTACGCTACATAGACCGGAATCCGTTGTTCTATTTCCGTGACGTGCTGCCGGTATTGAACCATCGCTACATCCTCTCCACCTCACCGGAGATTATTTCCTCCTTGGTGAAAGAGATCACGGAGAACAACAAGATCTATATCTCGCATACGGAGTTAGAGAAAACGCCTTTGCTAGAAATCCTGTTCACGCCGGTGACCGGGGTGGAGGCCTTCTCGGATTATCTGATCAAGGTGTTGGAAGAGCTGAACAAGGTTATGTCCGCCCTTTCCGATGAAGAAGAGGAGGACGCACCCCAGCGGACGAACGATTTGGAGCAAGAGTTCATCTTCCATTATTTCACCACGGTAAACCGCATGAAAGAGGTAATGAAAGACGCTCGTATAGAGATGAAAATAGATACCTTCTTCCGCCTATTGAAGCGGGTAACCGATACGATCACGATCCCTTTCCACGGCGAGCCGCTTTCCGGCCTCCAGATTATGGGTGTGCTCGAGACCCGTGCCTTGGATTTCGACCGTCTGATTATCTTATCCATGAACGAGGGTATTTTCCCGCAACGGAAAGCGGCGAACTCCTTTATCCCTTATAACCTACGCAGGGGTTTCGGGTTGCCTACCTACGAGCATCAAGATAGCGTATGGGCCTACCATTTCTATCGTTTGATAGAGCGTGCCAGCCACGTGAGCCTTTTATACGATACCCGCAGCAACGGATTGCAGACGGGAGAGGTAAGTCGCTTTGTCCACCAGCTGCATTATCATTATGAGGTTCCGATGCGAGATAAATTGGTGGTCTATAACGTATCTTCCTCCAAGACCCCGCCATTGGCCGTGCCGAAAAGGGAGGATATCATGCGCCGTTTAGACGCTTACCGGAAAGGGGGGAGCAAGGCGATCTCGGCGAGCGCTATCAATACGTATCTGGATTGCCCGTTGAAATTCTATTTTTCCGTCGTGGAAGGCATTCGAGAGGAAGAGGAGGTGAGCGAGACGATCGAGAGCGATGTATTCGGAAGCATCTTACATAAAGTGATGGAGGAGCTTTACAAGCCGTTCCAAGGGAAGATGGTGACCGTGGATTTGCTGAAAGCGATCCGTAAGGATACGGCCTTGCTTACCGGAGCTATCGCCCGGGCTTTCGCCAGCGAGTTTTTCAAGACAGAGGTGGTTCGCTCCCTTACCGGACAAAACTACCTGATCGGCGAGATGATCCGCAAATACGTGGAGAAAATCTTGGAGCGTGACGGCAAGCTGACCCCTTTCGTTTACATCGAGTCCGAGCGTAAGATAAACGGCTTGATCAGCCTTTCCGACCATTCCGAGATCCGGTTGAAAGGCTTTATCGATCGTGTGGACGAGGTTCTCGACGCTATCCGTATCATCGATTACAAGAGCGGTAGCGGAACTACGACTTTCAGTAGTATCGAGAGCCTATTCAACAAGGAGGAGAAAGATCGTGCGAAAGCCGTGATGCAGGTATTCATGTATTGCTGGATGTACGCCCATTTCACCGAGAACAAGGGAAAGACGATACAACCGGGCATTTATTACGTCCGTTCCCTCTTCTCCGATCCGTTCGACCCATCTGTCTACCATCGTATCGAACGGGGGAAGTCGGAGAAGGTAGAGGATTTCTCCGGTTATGCCCAAGCGTTCGAGGAGGGGTTGCGGGGCTGCTTGGACGAGATCTTCAATCCAGAAATTCCCTTTACGCAAACCCCTACGGGGAAGGCTTGCTCTTATTGTCCGTTCAAGGGTATTTGCGGTAAGTAGCATTTGTCCCGGTACTTCTGGGAGAGTACCGGAGTACTCCTTGTAAAGTACTGTGGTATTTCTCCGGATAGTACTGGAGTACTCCTTACAAAGTACTGCGGTACCTCTTAGGCAGTACTACAGTACTTCTTGCGAAGTACTGAGGCGAGGCTTACTGATGAGGAAGCAATTCCACTATCTTTTCCAAAAAGATCTGATCAGTCTCATCGAAACTATCCGGTTGATCACTGTCTATATCAAGGACAGCGATTACCTTATCCGCCCATATCACGGGAACTACGATCTCAGAGCGTGACGCCGAGCTACAAGCGATATGTCCCGGGAAAGCGTCTACGTCCGGTACGATGATCGTACGGGTCTCCTTCCAGGCCGTGCCGCAGACCCCTTTTCCGTATTTGATTCGTGTACAGGCGATAGGGCCTTGAAAAGGCGCTAATACCAACTGATTGTCTATGACCCGGTAGAAACCTACCCAAAAGAAACCGAAAGTCTGCTTGAGTGCTGCGGCGATGTTCGCCATGTTAGCGATTAGGTCGGTCTCGTTACCTACCAATGAGGCGATTTGCGGGAGCAATGTCTCATACATCTCCTGTTTATCACCGTTTTTAATCCGTAGTTCCTCTGCCATATTTAAACTATTATAAGGTCGCGAATATAAGAATAAATCGAAATATCCGTATCTTTGCGGCATGACAAAACAAAATTCTCCATTGGTATTAGGGACCGAGCCTATCGGTAAATTACTTACGCAATATGCGATTCCTGCGATTATCGCAATGACAGCTTCTTCTTTATATAATATGGCCGATAGCATTTTTATTGGCCATGGAGTGGGGGCGTTAGCGATTTCCGGCCTAGCCTTGACCTTTCCGTTGATGAACTTGGCGGCCGCCTTCGGTTCGTTGGTGGGAGTCGGCGCCTCTACGTTGGTTGCCGTGAAGCTGGGGCAGAAAGATTATGAGGGGGCGAATAACGTGTTGGGGAATGTGTTGATCTTGAATGTGGTTCTGGGTGTCGCTTTCACGATCGCTTTCTTGTTCTTGCTCGATCCCGTGCTGTACTTTTTCGGCGCCAGTGAGAATACGATCTCGTACGCTAGGGATTATATGCGGATTATATTGTATGGAAATGTGGTCACGCATATGTATTTAGGCTTGAACGCTGTCTTGCGCTCCTCGGGGTTCCCGAAGATGGCGATGTATGCTACGTTGGCATCGGTCGTTATCAATTGCGCCTTGAATCCGTTGTTTATCTTTGGCTTCGGATGGGGCATAAAAGGCTCGGCTTGGGCGACGGTGATCTCGCAGGTAATCTCGCTTACCGGACAGTTGATTCATTTCTCGAGACCGAAGCGACTCCTTCATTTCAAGAAAGGTATTTATAGGCTGCGCTCGGAGATCGTGAAAGGTATCTTGTCGATCGGTTTATCTCCGTTCTTGATGAACCTTTGTTCCTGCTTGATCGTGATCCTTATCAACCGGGGATTGAAAGAGCATGGGGGAGATATGGCGATTGGCGCTTATGGTATCGTGAACCGTATCGCTTTTCTTTTCGTAATGATTATCATGGGATTTAATCAGGGTATGCAACCGATAGCCGGTTATAATTATGGTGCCCGGCTCTATTCCCGGGTGACGGACGTGACCCGCCTGACGATGCGCTGGGCGGTAGGAGTGGCTACGCTGGGGTTCTTGCTTTGCCAGTTGGTGCCGTCGTGGATCGTCCGTATGTTTACGAGTGACGGGGAGTTGATCAGTGCCGCCTCTTATGGCCTGCACATCGTCTTCGCCGTATTCCCGATCGTGGGCTTCCAGATGGTGGCGACTAACTTCTTCCTTTCCATCGGCATGTCTAAGAAAGCGATCTTTCTCTCCTTGACCCGGCAGATGCTTTTCTTGATACCCTGTTTAATCATCCTCCCCCCGTTATTCGGAACTCTCGGTGTCTGGATCAGTATGCCTATCGCCGACACGGTGGCGGCGATCGTGACGGCGATCGTGCTTGTGAAACAATTTAAACAATTCAAATATGGAACATAACGTGATATTACCTGCGGAATGGTATCCGCAAAGTGCCGTGCAGCTTACGTGGCCGCATGAGAATACGGATTGGGCCCCGATATTGGACGAGGTGATTCCTTGCTTCGTGGCTATCGCCAAGGAAGTGATCAAGCGAGAGAAGTTATTGATTGTCTGTCCGGACGAGACCGCCGTACGTGAGCAATTGGGTGAGGTTGATTACGACCGTATCATTTTCCGTGAGATGGATACAAACGATACGTGGGCACGGGATCACGGGGGAATTTCCGTCTTCGATGAGGGAACGCCCATGCTTTATGATTTCGTGTTCAATGGCTGGGGAATGAAGTTCGCCGCCAATCATGATAATTTGATTACCCGTAATCTTTGTCATATGAAGACCTTCTCCGACGAGGTGGTGCCCGCTAATATGCAACCTTTCGTGCTGGAAGGCGGTAGTATCGAATCGGATGGGAAAGGTACGTTGATGACTACCGTTGAGTGTCTGGCATCCGTAAACCGTAATGAGTATTTGCAACAAGAGGAATTGGAACGTTATTTGAAAGACATATTTGGCTTGGATCGTATCCTTTGGATTACCAGCGGTTATTTAGCCGGGGACGATACGGATAGCCACGTGGATACGCTCGCCCGTTTTTGTAGCGAGGATACGATCGCTTATGTCCGCTGCGAGGATGAGGAAGACGAGCATTATGAGGAACTGAAGGCGATGGAGGAGGAGATCAAGGAGTTTACTAGGGCGAATGGTGAGCCTTATCGTCTGATTCCACTTCCGATGGCCGATAAGGTGGAATGGGAAGGGGAGCGCTTGCCCGCTACCTACGCTAATTTCTTGATCATGAATGGGGCCGTATTGGTTCCGTTCTATGACTCACCGAAGGATGAGATCGCTAAAGCGGCTTTGCGGGAGGCGTTCCCGGACCGTGAGATCATAGGCATCAACTGCCTTCCGCTTATCAAGCAACACGGTTCCCTGCATTGTGTAACGATGCAGTATCCAGAAGGCTTTATCGAATAACAACTACAACCAATTAAATATGAAAGTAGGATTAATACAACAAAAGAATACCGCTGATAGAGCGGCGAATATAGAGAAGCTAAAGGTAAATATCCGTAAAGCTGCCCGGGAGGGAGCGGAATTGGTCGTCTTGCAAGAACTGCATAACGGCCTGTATTTCTGCCAGACGGAAGATACGAGTATGTTCGACTTGGCAGAGACGATCCCCGGCCCATCGACGGAAATCTTCGGTGCCTTGGCGAAAGAATTGGGTATTGTCTTGGTGCTTTCCCTTTTCGAGAAGCGTGCCCCGGGCCTGTACCATAACACGGCCGTCGTCTTGGAGAAAGACGGTACGATCGCCGGAAAATACCGCAAGATGCATATCCCGGATGACCCCGCTTATTACGAGAAATTCTATTTTACCCCCGGTGATTTAGGCTTTGAGCCTATCGATACCTCTGTGGGGCGTCTTGGTGTGTTGGTTTGCTGGGATCAATGGTATCCGGAAGCAGCCCGTTTGATGGCTATGCGTGGTGCCGAGATGTTGATCTATCCGACTGCTATCGGCTGGGAAAGTAGCGATACGCAGGAAGAGAAGGACCGTCAGCTGGGTGCGTGGGTGACCATACAGCGGGGACATGCCGTGGCGAACGGACTCCCGGTCATTTCCGTAAATCGTACCGGGCATGAGCCGGACCCTTCGGGACAAACGGGCGGTATCCGGTTTTGGGGAAACAGTTTTGTGGCCGGTCCCCAAGGTGAGCTATTAACCGTATTCCCGAATGACGAGGAGGAGGTACGTGTGATAGAGATCGACAAGACTCGCGGTGAGAACGTGCGTCGTTGGTGGCCTTTCTTCCGGGATCGCCGTATCGATGCGTTTGGTGGTTTGACAGAACGATTTTTAGTATAATGACCGAATACACGCAAGAAGAGGCCGTCTTCCGCATGAACGAAATGGGGAAAGCGGGACGGCCTTTCCTTTTTATCATTGATTATAAACGAGAGCGGATCTACGTGGAGAGGCCGGAAGAGATCGCTCCCTCCGAGTTATTGTACGATTTGAACGGCTTTACGAATACAAATCATGAATGTAACTTGCGGGATTCCTCTCATCTTATATCCGGAGAACCTGTTGAATGGCAACCCTCGTATGTTTCTTTCGAGGAGTATGCCCATTCATTCGAGACCGTTTCCCGGCATATCCATGCGGGTAATTCTTATTTGGTAAACTTGACATGCGCTACTCCGGTATATACGAACCTCTCCTTGAAAGATATCTTTTACCATTCCAAGGCGATGTATAAGCTTTGGATGCGGGATCGTTTCGTGGTATTCTCGCCGGAGATATTCGTGCGGACGCGGGATGGTCTCATCTATTCGTATCCCATGAAAGGTACGATCGACGCTACGCTGCCCGATGCCCGGAGACGTATCCTTGATGATCCCAAGGAAGCGGCGGAGCATGCCACGATCGTGGATTTGATCCGGAATGACTTGAGTATCGTAGCCTCCGAGGTTTGTGTTCCCCGGTATCGTTATATCGATGAATTGCGTACGCATAACGGAAGTTTGTTGCAGGTCAGCTCTGAGATAAGAGGCCGGTTGCCGGAGGGATGGAACGGCCATGTCGGGGAGATTTTGTTCAGCCTCTTGCCTGCCGGCTCCATCACGGGCGCTCCCAAGAAAAAGACCTTGGAGATCATCGCCGAGGCGGAAACCTATGAGCGGGGCTTCTATACGGGGGTGATGGGGTATTTTGACGGCCAAGATTTAGACAGCGCCGTGATGATCCGTTTTATGGAACAAGTCTCTCCCCGTTCGTTTATTTTCAAGAGCGGTGGGGGAATCACCTCTAAAAGTGAGGTGAGATCGGAGTATAACGAGATGAAACAAAAAGTATATGTGCCCATCTATTGAGACCTTATCTGGGAGTCCGTTTGTGGAGACGATCCGTATCGAGAAGGGACGGATACATAACCTTCCGTACCATAATGCCCGGATGAACCGTACCCGCAGGGAGCTATTCGGAGCGAGAGAAGAAATTGATCTCTCGGGTTATATTCATCCGGGGCCTCATCAAGAACGTACCAAATGCCGGGTGGAATATACCCGCGAGGTCTTAAAGGTAGAATACGTTCCTTACCGTATGCGTCCGGTTCATTCCTTGCGATTGGTTACATGCGATGAGATCGATTATTCCTATAAGAGTACGGATCGTCAATGCCTAAATGATTTATTCGCCCAACGAGCGGGACATGACGATATCTTGATAATCCGTGACGGTTTGCTGACCGATACTTCCATTTGTAATGTCGCCCTTTGGAATGGCACCTCTTGGATCACTCCCGCACGCCCTTTGTTATGTGGTACGATGCGTGCTTACTTATTGGATAAAGGCTTGGTACAGGCCGAGGATATCCCGGTAGAGGATCTGCCTAAGTATACCCGGATCCGTCTGTTTAACGCCTTGATCGAGTTCGGTGAAATCGATGAGATCACACGAATATACGTATGACCCTACGCGAGTATCGGCGTGGCCCTGTGCCTATATAGGTAAGGGGTTACACCGATATCCGTGTGGCCTCTTACCTATATAGGCATGAATCAAGGTGTTTCCTAGAACAATATATCCACCTCCATATTGCTGATCCATTCTACGGGACGGCCGGCCACCTTATTGCAAGTGACGGCGAATTTCAAGGGGAGGATAATTCCCAACGGGATGCGTAACCATCCCGGCATATTGAAATTATGGACACCGATCAGAGAACCTAGCTGGATACCGACCGAGGGAGCTACCAAGAAACGGGTCTCGTCATTACGGCGGTCTATACCCATCTCGAAATAACTATACAAGCCGAGGAAACGTTTCGGGGAAACGAATATATCCATGTTATAATTGGCGCCCGCCTTCACGTTCCAGTTCTTGATCGTGTAGGAGGAGGAAGGGGCGTGCATATAATAACCGGAGATCGTAGGGGATACCCAATGAGCGATGTCACCCGGCTCCATGATCATGCCTTTCCCTTTCCCGAACTTATGCCAATTGATCATGCTGACGTTCAAGCGACCGCCATACGTCATGACACCGTCCCGGTTGCTATGGATCGGCGTACCGATCAGGAACATGAAGGAGTTGGCTACCCTCGACCGGATAAAGTTGCGGGTAAAAGGCTCTTGTACGATCAGCTGTAGCTCATCCTTGCGGTCGGCGACGGAAGCTTCCAAGGGGACGTCATCCAGATCCGTCCCGAAGGGGATCGGGAAATCCTTGATTACCGGGAAACGATCGTAGACGAACTGGGGCAGGTCGTCTCGTTCGGAAGGGATCTCGTTCAAGATATTCTCGCCTGATCCTTCCAAAGCATTCTGGTAAGCTTTCCAGACTTCTACGATAGACTCGCAGGTGGCGGTCACGACTTGGTAGAATACCTTCGTCTCCCGCTCGTAGCTATCGCCTTTCTCCAAGGAATAAGGGTGCTTCTCCGTGACCCGGATATGCCGGTAATCATCGGCCTCGTTGTACTCCATCATGTTTTGGTTCAGACGTTTATCGCCGTAAGCACTCCATGTCTCGCCTTTTAGGTTAGCGGTCTGTACGGGGATGGTATTGTAGAAATCGTGCAAGCTCTTATTGTTGGATACGGCGGAGGCGGAGAAGCCCCTACGTACCATTTGGTGTCCGGAGGCGAAGGAGTCTTGTAGGAAATGCTCGGCGAAAGCCTCGTACATCGTGGCGTAGAACATAAGGTTGCTCGCCATTTGCGTATCTCCTTTACGCATCTCCTTGCCTGCCTCTTGCGCTAGGTAGATAGCGAAGATGTGGATGCAGAAATACTTGCTCATGGAGGGCAACTGATTTAATTTATCGAAGACCTTGTTTACTTCCGAGGGGCGTTGAAGGCGGCGGATCAGCTCGGGGTCGATCATCTTCAGATGCTCGTTCAATCCCTTGCCATAGGCGTAGAAGTGGGAGAGATCCTTGATCGCTAGGATACCGTAAGCCAGATTGATGTCGAGCAGCTCCTTGCTGTTGGCTCCGGTGAGGAACTCGTTCATGGCTTGTGTCTCCAAAGCCAGCGTACGGTTCGTCTTGGAGAAATGGGTCTGCAGGCCTGTCTCCAAGAGCATGGGATTTTCCACATGGTCGCCGGCCAATCCGCAAAGCGTACCGTAGGTCACGATATTCGGCAACTGCGTCAGCTCATTCATGGCGTAGGCGTTCGAGCCGGGCATATGCGACATGTTGAGGATTTGCAGCAAGGCGCTATCGGCGACGGCCTCGTTGGGGAAGATCCCGTTTTCCACCAGATAACGCGGGAGAAGGCTCATGGCACGGTCGCCGATCTTACGGTGCTCGGCGAAATCCCATGCGAAGGCCGAACTTGTTATTGCGCTGATACCCATAAGTAGGCATCCGCGGTGAAGAAGTTGTTTAATAGTGTTTCTCTTGTTCATATCTATACTTGTTTATAATTATCTGAATAACTCAAGTGCGAACTTCAACCCGACGCTTTGATACTTGAACTCCTCGAAGCCTAGGAAAAGCGCTATATGAAAAAGGTCGCTACCGATACCATACCCGAGCTCGCTGTAATTCGGCAATACGGGAGTCCATAGCTGGCTGAGGTAGAAACGTTCGGACACGAGGTATTTATGCGCCTTGGGATTGGGCTTGAGGAATCGCAATAGAATGAATGGGCTCTCGTACATGAGGTGCCCTTGAATATATTTGTCGGAGGCATTGCACCAATCCCCACCCAGATTATGAAAGATCCCGCCAAACCGATCGCCCCAAGGCTCGGGGAAATAACGTTTGGCGAAATAGCTGAAATCGGCGAAGTACATGTTATGCTGGTTAAAAAAGAGTCCACCGCTTAGATTGTAACTCAGTCGTTCGGATAAGCCCAGCCGTACGGTCTGGTTCATGCCGGCCTCCATCCGCCAATAATTTCCCGTACAGCCGAGCAGGTCCGGTATACTTCGTGCCAGCTCGATCCGGAAGGTCGGGTAATGGGAATGTAGGTACTCTTTCCGGTAACCGTCCATCCAGTAATATTGCCGGGGCGTGTAGGTAAGGCCGATAACCGGGGTGAACTCATTATGATCCTTTAGATCCAATCCGGTATCCTTATTCTTTTTCACGGGCGTACGATAGTGGTATGCGAGTCCGGCCGAGAGCCGGAAGCCGTTCATCAGTTCTATCTGGTTCATCAGCTTGGCATAGTAGTGCTGGAAATACTTCAAGTTGAGATCTTCGAAACGGATTGGGGTATCTTTTAGGATCTCGTTGATCTGGTGGATCACTTCGGAGGAATAGCTTTGGTTGTCATTGGCTATCGTGAGGTTGAGGATGCCTTGACGCTCGGGGTGATACTCCCAGTCGGTTGTTAGCCGTAGGCGTAGCTCTTTCTCCTTGAATAGGAAACCGATCTCGGGGTGGAAGCGTAGCTGACGGTCATGCTCGAATGTCTTACTGATACGTGCTTCTTGCTTATAGGTGATCCCGTTGCTTCCGAAAGATAGCTGGAACGGGTTGAGAAGGCCGGAATACTTCACACGAGTACTCTTGTAATCCCTGTTGACCGTGCTGGTGAGCCGCTCGCCGAGTTGGAGGTAGCGAGTGAGAGCGCTGCTGTCCGCTTCCGTCCTCACCACGTTCGTTCCGGTGGTGTACAAGGCTTTCTCGTCGGTAGTGAGCGGCTTGTCCCTCCGGCTGTTCCAATAAGTGCTGTCTTGGGTAAAGGAGAGTGTGTCGGAGGTGATCGTATAGTATTGGGTTTGATCGAGCGAGTATAATTTCCTGCTCTCATGGTCTTCCTCTACCCAAGAGATCGATTTATAGCGGAAAGCGGCGTGGATGTCGCTCTCTATCCGGTTGCCTAGGGCATGGTAGCAGACTTGCAGGTCAGCCTCTTCCGGGAGGATGAAATGCTTCTCGTCACGGTTGAAACGTATGCTTAGGTTGAACTCGGAGAAAGAGGAGTGCCCTTGTATCTCGATACGGTCGATGGTCCAGAGTTCGTCGGTTACGTACAGGTTTCCGGATAGTAGTTTCTGGCTCCATTGGCGAGGGGTGAAACGGATGTTATACACAGGGATGCCGGAGATCGTGTCCGTGCCTTCCTGCCGAAACGTGTAATATTTGAAAGCATCGGGCGAGAGTGGCATGATCATTCCCTTATTGTAGATCGTGGGGGAGTAGACGTTCAAGTTGACGAACGAGGCTATCTCCTTGTAATGCCTTCCGGCGGCGAGATGGCTGCTGTTGATGGCTACAATCTCGTTGCGATAATGGTTGGGAGCGTCGTAGTGGGTGAGGCCACTCATCTCGAAGAAGGCATCGCGGGGATGACGCTCTATCGGGAAGACCAGATAGGCGTATCGTAGCAGCTGGTTCTTCCGGGGAACGTGCGTACGGCCTTTCACGTAGGTCTCCGCTTCATAGCTCTCGAGGACGTGCTCGTAGATGGGGGCTTGATGGATTACCTGCCGCATGATGGAGTCGGCTCGTGTGACGGGTGTCTTCTCTTGTGCCCGCAGGTCTGAATGGACTAGCGGGCACAGAAGAAGTATGGATAGTAGAATAAGGTGTCCCGTCTCGATCCTCATCCTGTCAATGTATGGCGAAGGTTGGGCATACTAATGCGCAAAGATGGCAGCCGACACATTTTTGCTCGTCTATCACCGGTTTGCGCATAGAGGTGAAACGGATAGCTTGATGTCCACCGTCGTTACAGGAAACGAAACAGCGTCCGCAGCCGAGGCATAGGCTGTTATCTACTGTCGGGCGGTGTATCTGCGTACGTTCCAGTTTCTCGGGGGGTACGATGTTCGGTAAAGCGATACCTATGAGGTCGGATAGGGTTTTATATCCGTTCTCTTGCATGAACAGTCGTAACCCTTCGCATAGATCGTCGATGATCCGGAAGCCGTATTGCATCACGGCGGTACATATCTGTAGGTTCGTGCAGCCTAGTAGCAGGAAATCGAGGGCATCCCGCCAAGTCTCTATACCGCCTATCCCGCTGATAGGCATCTTGCCGGCAGAAGGATCGCTCGCCAGCTCATGTATGAACCGGAGAGCGATAGGGCGCACGGCTTTCCCCGAATAGCCGGACACGCTGCTCAGTCCGCAGACAACGGGCCGGGCCGTAAGTGCTTTCTCATCGATACGGGTGATACATTTGATGGTGTTGATGGCGGCTATCCCGGTGGCTCCTCCTTCGTGGGCGGCGAGCGCCACGGGTGTCATCTGCCCGATATTCGGTGTCATCTTCGCTAGTATCGGCAGATGGGTACCCCGGCGTGTGGCGGCGGTGAACCGGCGTACCAGTTCCGGGTTTTGTCCTACGTCGCTGCCCATCCCTTCTTGCGTCATTTGTGGACAAGAGAAGTTGCACTCAATGATATCGGCCCCAGCCTGCGTGGAATATTGGGCAAGCCGTGTCCACTCATCGTCTGTCCGTCCCATAATGGAGGAGATGATTAATTTGTCAGGATAGCGTTGCTTGAGGCGATAGAGAGTATCGAAATTCTCTTCGACAGAGGCTTCCGACAATTGTTCCATGTTCTTGAATCCGATGAAAGGTACGCCATCCACCTCCATTTGGTCGAAGCGGGGGGATACCTCATGGATCGGATAGAACGATATCGTCTTGAAGCAGATACCGGCCCAACCGGCTTCGAGGGCCCGGACGCACATCTCGTAATTATGGGCTACGGGTGAGGAGGCCAGTATAAAGGGATTGGCGCAGCGGATGCCGCAAAAGTCGATCGCCAAGTCCGGAGACGAAGTGAGGGGAGAACTATCCGTCGGGTTTGGCATATCTTGCAATTGCCGTACGATTTGAGTGATGGATATCGCCCGGTCGGTTCGTCCGCGGAGGCAGGCCTTCTCGCAAGGATGCTCGTCGCAATCCTTGCAGGCTTCCATCCGGTAGGCCCGGAGGATAGCTCCCGCTAGGTTGTCCATTTTACAGGCCCGCAGCAAGCGGCCCGGATCTAGTCCGGGCTTGCATGCCTTTGTGCAGACAGGGGCATCGCACAGATAACAGCGATTCGATTCTTCCGTTAGGAGGCGTTTTCTCTGGAGGAGGTTTGTCTTCATGGCTTCTAACTGTATTATCTTACTACTTTCTGTACTTTCCGGTAACGTTCGGTCACTACCTCCACGGTGTACAGGTGTCCGGGCAGGCTGAAGATTGCTTTTCCGGATACCGCTTGCTGGTGACCGGTTAACGTGCCGTTCATGCTGTAGACGTTGACGGTGGCCCCCGGCAGGCAGTCTACCGTAAGCATGCCGTCGAGGAAGCGGATAGACAGGGGCTCGTCGGTCGTTACCTCCTCATTGCCAGTGGCGCTCACGTCACCTCGTACATAGGTGATGTTGTTGATGTCCCACGCCAATACGAAGGGTTTGTCGCTGTTTACCATGAAGGGAAAGGTGTCGGTACCGAAGCTGATCTTCCGTTCGAGTAGCTTGGGGTAGTACTGGTCACGGAGCGTGTTCGACTTCTCGGCAGTGAGCAGATAGAGGGTGGATGAGAAGGACTCGGCTGTCTCTTCCGGCCTGACGTGCTTGTCCGTGCGTCGTATCTTCGAATAGGATGCGCTGATACCCTGCGAGGTTGTCGCCGTGGTCTGGTCTGTCCATTCCCAAGAACTTTGGTTCTCTAGTTGGAAGAAGGGGAATTTCAAATCCATAAGGCTGATGGCACCTTTGGTCTGACTGTCGGAGATTGTGCCGCTGGTTTCCAGCGTCATGTCGATCCGTTCGGAGTTGAGGCTGAAGTTGACGGACTTGCTGACATTTGGCTCGCTGGCGGTCATGGTGAGGATCTCACGGGCCTCCCAGTCTCCAAGTTTGCTTGGATTGTCTATGCGGAAAGGCTCTAGGTCGAGAGGCACTTCTACTTGTTTGATACTCTGCCGTGTCATGTAAGTATAGCTGAATATGGGCATTCGTACACTCTGTCTCCGGGTGGGGGAGAGGTATTCTAGGTCGCAACGGGTCAGAATGGGTACAGAGTAGAGGGCGATGGCCCGGTAGTCTGCTGTGTCGTTTGCTTCGAAGGTAACGGTGATGGACTCGGACTGGCTTGTTACTTCCTCGTGTTGTTTCTGGAAGGAGTATCCGCCGCCGAATGCTGCCGTGAGTTTGTCCGTATGCGGCCCGAAGGAGCATTTGAGATCGCTCTTGTAGAGCCGACTCACGGAGTTGCTGGTGCCCGATCCCATGGTGAAGGCAAGGCTTGAGGCTACGCCGAGGTCGCCGAACCACTCGTTATTATCCACTACCGTTGGAGGTGGTCCTTCGATGATGCCGACGAGGCGCACGAGATTGCGTAGCTCGCTGTTGCCGAACAGGGCCTTCTCGTCGTTGAAGGAACTGCGTCTCTCTACGATCTCGTTGGAGCGGATGGAGGCGATGTAGGCGTGCTTGTACCAATGGTATGGAGTCTGGTTACCTCGCAGCAGGTAGATATATTGCTTGTAGTAGAGCCCTCCGCCGGGAGCTGTCTCGGTGGTAGGATCTGCTGCGGTGGCTACGACCGTGTAGCCGTAGGGCAGGTCGGTGTAGATGGGTGCGTCGGTGGCGAAGCTGTTGCTGCCGGGGTAGAATTTCTTTAGGAAGTGTTCGCCCGTTCCCTTGCCATCATAGGTACAGTAGCTGAAGATCAGGGGATTTGAGGAAGCTTTGTAGCCGCTGGTATTGTCGGCTGGGGAGCCCTCTTTATCGGCTTTTTTGAACAGGCATA
>OBAA01001131.1_pt1 | contig 16532 bp, 9 predicted proteins | sample 1475961 | NCBI WGS metagenome assembly OBAA01 (sample SAMEA2579960, study PRJEB22360) | human gut metagenome | biome: human gut; feature: human-associated habitat; material: faeces | place: Denmark | collected 2008/2010 | reverse complement strand
ATCGCGCAGGACGGCCGCCGGCTGGATTATTTCCTCCGCACGGCGAACGTCCCGGGGAACCTGGACAACGTAGCCCTCGCAGGGCTGTACGGCCATGTGGCCGGAAATAGGGGCCAGGTAAACCTCTGCCAGAAAAACCGGGCGGGACGCGAGGGGTTCCGTTTCGGGCTGGACGTTGAATGGAACGACAGCCTGGTCAGGGCGGGCGTAACGCCGCCCGACCCGGTATTCGGGTACGAACCCTGGACGGTAACCCCCGGCAATTACCTCGTTTACAGGTATGGCAAAAGCATCGACGCCGACCTCGACATGAGGCACGGCGACCAGCGGTTCGCAATCCAAACGGTTTCCGGAGAGGGGGCGTCCGACGACATCCGGCTGGACATCGCGGGCCTGAACATCGGTTCCGCACTAGGGCTGCTGCCCTCCGCCCCGCCCGTCGACGGCGTATTGGGTACGGAAATGACGCTGGGCATGACGCCCGACAGCCTGACCCTGCGCGGCGACCTGTCCATCGCGGAACTGTCGTACGACAAACGGCGCTTCGGCAACATCGACTTCGGACTCTATTACAAGCAGGATCAGGGACATGTGGCCGATGCGCGGCTGACGCTCGACGGCGCCGAGGTACTGACCGTCCGGGAAGATTACCGCGCAGAGCGCGAAAGCCCGCTCGACCTCACGGCGACGATCCCCGGATTCCCGTTGCAGCAGGCCAACGTGTTCCTGCCCGACGACCTCATCCGCCTCTCCGGCCGGTTGCAGGCGAAAATCCACGCAGGAGGCACCGCTAACCGGCCGAGGCTGGACGGGGGCGTGCACTTCGCACAGACCGAAATCCGCGTACCGATGATCGGCACGTCGTTCCGGTTGTCGTCCGACACGATCCGCATCGACGACAGCCGCGTCATATTCGACGACTACACGCTCCTCGCCCCGAACAGCAAGCCGCTGACGATCGGCGGCGAGGCCGACCTGGCCGATTTCAGCCGCATGACGGCCGACATCGCGCTCCGGGCGTCGGATTTCCAGGTAGTCGACGTAGCCCGGAAGGATGGTACGGCCGTCTACGGAAAGGCCTACCTCGACCTGGACGCGACGGCCAAAGGCCCCCTGGACGAACTCGTCGTCCGCGGCAACGTGGCCCTGCTGGGCGGAACGGACATCAACTACGTCATGCAGGACTCCCCGATGGACGTGAAGGAGCGTCCGCAAAACATCGTGACGTTCGTCTCGTTCCGGGAACTGGACTCCCAGGGACAGGAAGAGACATCGCAGGCAATACGCATCGGAGGCATGGACGTGCTGGTGAATGTCGACATCAACAACGACGTACAGGCGGCCGTAGACCTTTCGGCGGACGGCAACAACCGGATCGACCTGAAGGGAGGCGGCAACCTGACCTATACCATGAATCCGCTGGGCGACGTCCGCCTGTCGGGGAAATACGTGCTTTCGGGCGGAAGCGTACGCTACAATCCGCCCGTCATCTCCCAAAAAATCTTCAAGATCACGCCGGACAGCTATGTCGAATGGATAGGGAACATCGCCGACCCGGCTTTCAACATCACGGCCGTAGAGACCGTACGTGCCAATGTCTCCTCGGACGGGCAGGACAACCGTACGGTGAATTTCGATATCTCCATCAACATCCGCAATTCGCTCGACAACCTGGAGGTCTGCTTCGGACTTTCTGCCCCCGAAGACCTCACCATGCAGAACCAGTTGAATTCGCTCACGGCCGAGCAACGCGCCAACCAGGCTATGAACCTGCTGATATACAACACCTACACGGGCCCCGGAACCACGGCGAAGGTCAACTCTGAGAACCCGCTCAACTCGTTTATCCAGAAGGAGCTGAACCAGTGGGCGCAGAACAACCTGAAGGGCGTAGACCTGAGCTTCGGCATCAACTCCTACGGCGAGGACGACCCCAACGGCCAGCGCACCGACTACTCCTACCGGTTGTCCAAAAACCTGTTCAGCAACCGCGTGCGCGCCGTCATCGGAGGCAAGTTCAGCACGGACGCCGACCCGTCGCAGAACCTCAAGGAGAACCTGATCGACGATATTTCGCTGGAATACATGCTGACCAAGCGCGACAACATGTACCTGAAAGTATTCCGCCATACCGGGTACGAAAGCATCCTCGAAGGCGAAATCACCGAAACGGGCGTGGGCTTCGTGATCCGGAAAAAACTGCTGAGGCTGGGCGACCTGTTCAAGTCGACGAAACCCAAAGCGAAAAAACAGAAACGAGATGAGGCCGGCACACATTAGAAATACCTGCATCCTGGTTTGCGCCGTGCTGTCGGTAGCGGCCTGCTCCACCACCCGCCGGCTGGGGTCGGACGAGGTGTTGTATACGGGCGTGAAGAAAATCCGGATCGAACCCGACTCGGGCGTCGTGCTCTCCGCCGCAGCCGAATCGGCCGTGAAGGAACCGCTGTCGGTCGCCCCGAACAACCCGCTTTACAGCCCCTATATCCGCACCCCGCTGCCGATCGGGCTGTGGGCTTACAACTATCTCTACACGCCCAGGGAAAAGGGATTCAAATACTGGTTATTCAAACGGCTGGCCAAACAGCCCGTGCTGATCTCGAAGGTGCAGCCCCGGCTCCGGACGAAGGTCGCGGAACAGGTGCTCGAAAATTACGGCTATTTCGGCTCGCACGCCGCAGACTCCCTGCTCTACCGCAAACACGGGCGGAAGGCAAAGGTGTACTATACGCTCGGCATAGCGCCGCCCTGGCACTATTCGAAGATCGCCTACCCGGAGGTGGACAGCGGCATGGAGTATCTCATGGACAGCCTCCGGGCCACGTCCCTGCTCCGCGTGGGGGCGCAGTACAACATGGACAGCCTCACGCTCGAACGCAAACGCATCTCCCAAGTGCTGCGCAACAGAGGATATTACTATTTCCGTCCCGAATACCTGGAATACCTGGCCGATACGACCTCCGGTCTGCGGCAGGTCGACCTGCGCCTGAACCTCAAGCCCAACCTGCCGGAGGTGGCGCTCAAGCCCTACCGGGTGGGCGGCATCACAGTGCGGCTGACAAACATCAAACCCGGCCCGACGGACACGCTCCGCCTGCGCAATGCGACGGTCATCGCCCAGCGGCCGATGAAAATCCGCCCCAGGATCCTGTCCAGGGCCCTCACGCTCCGAAGCGGGCAGCTCTTCACGGTAGATGCCCAGAACCGCACGCAGACCGACCTCAACAAGCTGGGCATTTTCCGTTCCGTCAACCTGAGCGTCACGCCGCTCGACTCGCTACGGGGCTCCGACACGCTGGACGTCGCCATCGACGCGCAGTTCGACTATCCGCTGGAAGCCGCCCTGGAAACGGACGTAACCTCGAAGTCGAACAGCTTCATCGGCCCCGGCATCACCTTCAAGGTCAGCAACAACAACCTGTTCCGGGGCGGCGAAGTCCTCGCCCTGAAACTGAACGGTTCGTACGAATGGCAGACGGGCAACAAAAACTCCGGCGGCCGTTCCTCACGGCTCAACTCCTATGAACTGGGACTGAATGCGAACCTCAGCATTCCGCGGCTGTTGCTGCCGTCGTTCATCACGCGCAGGCTGAAATACCCCGGGAGCACGACGTTCCAACTCGGGGTCGACCTGATGAACCGCCCCAGCTTCTTCCGGCTGATCGCGTTCAGCGGCTCGGCGGGATACAATTTCCAGACCTCGCCTTACAGCCGCCATTCGCTGACCGTATTCAAACTCACCTACAACAAGCTGCTGCACACGACCGAAGCCTTCGACAAGACGATGGACGAGAACCCGGCCATCGCCATGAGTTTCCGCAACCAGTTCGTACCGTCGATCAACTATACCTATACGTTCGACAAGACCTACGGCAGCACCGGCAACCGCCGCTTCTACTGGCAGAACAGCGTCACCTCGGCCGGGAACCTCCTCTCGGGCATCCTGAGCCTGTTCGGCGAAAAACAGCCCCAGCATCTGTTCGGAAACCGCTTTTCGCAGTTTGTCAAGGAGGTGAGCGAAGTGAAGTTCTACCACCGCATCGGGCGCCGGAACAACTGGCTGGCGACGCGGCTGCTCGTCGGCGTGGGATATGCCTACGGGAATTCCGAGGTGATGCCGTACAGCGAACAGTTCTACATCGGGGGCGCCAACAGCATCCGCGCCTTCACGATCCGGTCGCTCGGGCCGGGCAGCTACCGTCCCCCGGTGGACGACCGCAACGGCTATCTCGACCAGACGGGCGATTTCAAGCTGGAGGCCAACGTCGAATACCGCTTCGGCATCATGGGACGCCTGAACGGCGCCGTTTTCCTCGACGCAGGGAATATCTGGCTGCTGAAAAAAGACCCCAAACGCCCCGGTGCGGAACTGAAATGGAAAGGGCTGCTCAATGAAATCGCGCTGGGCACCGGATTCGGGTTGCGTTACGACATCAGCTACCTGGTCATCCGTGCCGACCTCGGAATCGGCATCCACACCCCCTACCCCAATCCCGACAAGACGGGGTATTACAACATCTCCAGTTTCAAGGACGGGCTCGGGTTCCACCTGGCGATCGGCTATCCGTTCTAAAGTGCGGGCAGGTCATCCTTACGAATACGAACGGGCCGGCTGGTATTCCCAGCCGGCCTGTTCCATATCTGTCTTTCCTTCTAAGGCGAACGGATTTCCCGCCGCATGGACACCGAATCAGAAGACGAACTTTTCGAGTTTCATCTCGCCGAGCTGGTGCAGGCGCGGTACGAGGGTCGTGAAATGCGACGCCTGCTCGTGCGCGGTCAGCGCCTTGGCGTCGCTCCACGTCTCGCAGATCATCAGCACGTCCTTGCGCGTAGTGCTCTCGAACAGGTCATAGGCAACACAGCCCTCGTCCTTGAGCGAAGCCGCCACCAGTTCCTTGGCCGTATTTACCACTTCCTCGCGGTTGGAATCCGTCGTACGGATAAAAACATTCAATCGTATCATTTCGTTCTATTTAATTAAGTTTAAAAGGCTTTCACGGCCTCGACGGCCGCATCGTAATCGGGTTCCTCGGTAATTTCGGGCACGAGCTGGGTGTAGACCACCTTCCCCGCCTTGTCGATCACCACCACGGCACGGGCGAGCAACCCAGCCAGCGGGCCGTCGGCCATCAGCACGCCATAGGCGCCGGCAAAACCCGCAGCTCGGAAATCCGACGCGGGAACAACGTTAGCGATGCCCTCGGTCGTACAGAACCGGGACTGCGCGAAAGGCAGGTCTTTCGACACGGCCACGACGACCGTGTCGGGCAGCGAAGATGCCAGCTTATTGAATTTTCGCACCGAAGTCGCACAGACGCCCGTATCGAGGCTGGGAAATATGTTCAGCACGACGCGCTTGCCTTTCAGGTCGCTGAGTTTCAGCGGGGAGAGATCCCCCTTTACCAATTCGAAATCGGGAGCCTGGGCGCCGGTCCGGATGAATTCGCCGTCGATATGCACGGGCGTGCCCTTGAATTTTGTCGTTGTCATCGTCTTTTTATTTTTCTGTCGTTTCATAAAACGTAAAACCGGCAGGTTTATTGTCCGGCAGGCGACATGCCGCCAACGGAAACCGTTCACGGATGCCGCACCACAAATTTAGTTCCTTTTCGGGAAGATTCCAACGGCTATTTCATATTCTTTTCAGGTTTACCGCCCAACTTTGCAGCAACTTAAACGGGGAAGAGCATATTTTTTGTATTTTTGCCCGAACCCGGCCGAAGCGAAACAAACAGACAGACAAGACCGACATGAAAAAGACACTCCTTCTGCTCCTGCTGACATGTGGTTGTGCAATCGCCGCAGCACAGGAACGCTCGCCACTGAGGCAAACCGAATTCATCTCCGCCGATTCGCTCGAAGACGAACACGAACTGTTGGAACGCGTACGCAACATGCCCAACCTCGAAGTCGGCAAGGGCATCACGTTCCGCCCCAAAAGCAACTGGTTCTCGCTGACGATGCGCTTCCGGATGCAGAACATGGTGGGACTCTCGTTCGACAAGGATTTCACGCTCACCAAGACCGATGCGCAGGTCAAGCGCCTGCGCCTGCGTTTCGACGGGTACATCTATTCCCCGAAACTGGTCTATTCGGTTCAGCTGGGATTCACCTCCTACGACACGGAACCGCTGCCCAACGGCAATATGAACATTGTGCGCGACGCAATCGTCTACTACGTCCCCAGCCCCAAGTGGAACATCGGGTTCGGGCAGACCAAGATCAAGGCCAACCGGGCGCGCATTAACTCTTCGAGCGCCCTGCAATTCGTCGACCGCAGCATCGTCAACAGCGAGTTCAACCTCGACCGCGATTTCGGGTTCTTCGGCGAATACAACATGCGCGGGGGCGAGGGCTTCAACCTCTCGGCCAAAGGTTCGGTGACGCTGGGCGAAGGCCGCAACTGGGGCAGTTCGTCCAACGGCGGGCTCGCCTACACGGGACGTCTGGAGCTCTACCCGCTGGGGCGGTTCAAGTCGAAAGGCGACGTGATGGAGGGAGATTTCGAAGGCGAGGAGCAGGTCAAGATACTCGTGGCCGGAGCCTACTCCTACAACCACAAGGCATCGCGCCTGAAAGGCCAGCGCGGCGCCGTCATGCCGGACGACGCGACCCGCAACATCGGCTCCTATTTCGCGGATTTCATCCTCAAATACCGGGGCTTCGCATTCTATACCGATTTCATGGGACGCAGCTGCGACCGACCGCTGTTCGACCCCCAGAGCAATGCCTTCGTATACAGCGGGCAGGGGCTCAACATACAGACCAGCTACCTGTTCGACAAGAAATGGGAGGTCGCCCTGCGTAATTCGACGCTCTTCCCCGAGCACGAGGTACAACCCTTTGCGGGGTACAAGCGCTGGAACCAGACGACCGTAGGCATCACCCGTTACATCATCGGCCACAGCCTGAAAGTACAGGCCGACATGTCGTACAACCACCGCAGCGAATCGTTCGACCCCGACTACAACCGCTGGGAAATCCGCTTCCAGCTGGAGCTGGGGCTCTGACCCGGCAACAGGAAAATAAGAAAACTCCCGGCTGTTGCCGGGAGTTTCTGTTTCGGGACAGGAACCCCGTTACAGGATTTTCAGCGCGATCCGCGCGCACGCCTCGGCATCGGCCAGGGCATGGTGGTGGTTGGCAAGGTCGAAACCGCACGCCGCCGACACGGTATGGAGCTGGTGGTTGGGCAGGCTGCTGCCGAACGTCCTGCGCGAGGCGCGGCACGTACAATAGAACCGGTAGCCGGGATAAGGCATCCCGTACAACTCAAACACGGCGCGCAGGCACCCCTCGTCGAAGGGCGAGTGGGGCGCCACGAGCGGCAGCCCCTCGATACGGGGCGCAATCTGCTTCCACACGTCGGCGAAATCGGGCGCCTGGGCCGTATCCTCGTAGCTGAGGCCGTGGATGGCCGTGGTGAAACGGCTGTAAAAATTAGGACGCGGGCGGATCAGGCTGTAAAGCGTGTCGACCACCTCGCCGCCACGCACCACGACGACGCCCACCGAACAGATGCTCGTACGCCGGCCGTTGGCCGTCTCGAAATCTATGGCTGCAAAATCTTTCATCGGTCAGGAGTGAATATCCTTCGCAAAGATACGGATTTTAACGCTTCCCGGTATCGCCGGCAACGAAAAAACGGCCGCCTTTCGAGGGCGGCCGTCGTTTCTGCCGGAGCGGGTTATTCGGTATACTCGTCGTCCGACGTGTCGGGCGTAACCCATGAATCGGCCGGGGTCAGCTCCTCGACCTCCGCCTCCGTCAGGAAGGCGTCTTTGTCGAACATGATGTCGTCGAAATAGTTGACCGTGCACTGGTAAGCGCCGTAGTTGTATGTCCAGTCCTTGGAGTAGATGCCGAAGATGGCCATGATATCGCCTTTCGCGCCGTCGCGGACGACGGGATACTGGGCGAAACGCGAATAACCGCTCGTGCGCACCGTATAGACCCCCTTCTTGTTGGTCGTCGAAGGCAGGGTGCTGTCATAGGTGAAAAGCACCGAACCGTAAAGGTTCGTACCGTCGTTGCTGAACGCCCAGCGGTACCAGACCTTGTTCATCACCGGACGGATGTCGGTATACATCCACGCGGGATAGATGTTCGACCCCACCGTCCCGTAACGGCACGTAACGCCGCGCAGGATCACCAGACGCCCGAAATACTGCTGCCCGTTCTGGCCGAAGAAATCGTCGCAGTTGGCCTCGGTGACCTCGAGGATCTCCTTGCCCAGCTCCAGCTGCGTCTCCTCGCCGAGGAACACGCGCTTGCGGATCTCCGTCGGGTCTTCGATGTTCGAGTTGGCATAGAATTTATGTTCGCCCACCTTGTTGTAGGAATCGGTAGGCCCCTCGCCCAGCGACAGCATCATGCGGTAGTTGCCGATATAGAGACCCGAGACCTTGACATAGACCCAGTTCGATGGGATCGTACCCGTGGCCTTGTCGAAACGCCCCATCGGATAGGTAAAATAGAGCCCCGTAGTGAGCTTCACCTCGATGGCACCCGAATCGTCCACCAGGTAGAGCGACTTGTAGACGTTGCCCTCCTCGTCGCTCGACTGCACCTTGCCCTTGATGTAGTAATCCAGCCCGTCGGGCGACTGGCCGATCTGTACGTACTTCGTATCGCCCCAGCTCGAGTTGCTGCCCGTACCGCCGAGCGACTTGTGCTCATCGAGGAACATCTGTTTCACCTCGGCAATGGAGATATGCTTCATCCCCGCGAAATCCTCGTCGGTATAGACTTTGGCAGGCTTCGGCGCATCGAAATCATTATAGCACCCCGTAACCGCGAACATCACGGCCAGCACGGCACATAACTGAAATATCTTTTTCATAATCGTCATATCGTATTAGAAGCGGAAATATACATTCAGGTAATAGGTCGTCCCCAGCAGGTAGAAGTACTTCGAATCGAACGGCACGTAGTACTGGATCGGCTGGGCGGCCGCACCCTCCTTGTTCACATAGGTACGGCGCGAAAGGCGCATCTGTTCGTAACCGCCCGTGCGGATCGTCTGGTCATTGAGGATATTCTTCACCTCGAGGCTGAAGCCCAGCTGGTAGATGCGGTGGATATACCAGTTCTTGCCGACGCTCAGGTTGAGCGTATAGGCCGAGTCGAATTTCTCCTGATCGCGCAGGTTCATCAGCGCCGTGTATTTCACGGCGCCGGGAAGCTGTGCCGCTTCGTCGGGACGCAGTACCGTGGCGTAAGCGGCACGGGTACGGCGCGCGGGGTTCATCGAGAGGTAGATACGGTCGTAGTAGTTGAAATCGACCGAGGCGAACCAGTTGCGCGGGCCGCGGTAGCTCAGACCGAGGTTGAGCGCCGTCTGCGGCGTGCTTTCGACGTAGAGGTCGTCCCAGAGCACCTTGTCGCCGCGGAGCACCTCCTCGCTGTTGTCGCGCGTCTGTGTGAAGTTGGCGTCCGACGTATAGCGGTAGTCGCCCAGGCTCAGGGCACCGTTGAACGAGATGCCGCCCCAGATGGGAACCACGACGCCCACTTCGAGGCCGTAGTAACGCTTGTCGATGCCGCTCATGGCGAAGTTGGTGAACGACGACTGCGTATCGTCATAGTACGAGATAACCTTCGACTGGTCGGCGACCGAGGTATAGTAACCCGAAACGCGCGCCGTGATCCACGGCAGATTGAGGTTGTACGACAGGTCGACGCCGAGTACCTTCTCGGAATCGAGGCCCGGCGTAGTCGTATTGCGGGTACGCGCCGAAACGAAAGCGTCGCGGAACTGCGGGGGATTGACCATGTAGGCCACATTGGCGTCGATGGCGTGCGCACCCGAGAAACGGTACGAGAACTCGCCCTTGAGCTTGTAGGTCAGGTAGTCGAGCGTCTTCGATTTGCCGAGCGAGTTGTTCGCGAAGAGGCCCTTGCGCAGCCGGCCGTCGCGCCACATGGCCGTATAGCCGACCTCGCCGCCGAGGCTCATCGTGAAACCGCCGAACGAGGCGTAATACTGCGCCCAGACCTGTGCCTGGCGCAGGTTGGCGTAGTAATCGTAGCTGAACTTATCGCCTTCCCCGACGCGGCGGGCCTCGCCGTGCTTGAGGTAATAATCCAGGTCGTTCTGCGAAAGCAGCGGGTTGTAGTTGCCGTTGTCGCGCAGGGCGAACTTATCCACGTCGAGCCAGTAGTCGGCACCGAGCAGGTCTTTCACCTCGTCGTAGTACTCCGTGCGGTTGACACGCGCCGTCAGGCCTCCGCGCAGCACGGACTGGTTGCGGAACGTATGGGCGATGTTGGCCGCGAAGTTGAAATCGCGCTGGTCGGTATGGCGTTCTTCGATCATGTAGATGCCCGAAGCCCCGGACTTGTTGCGGTTGTAGTTCATGCGGAACATGTTGTCGTAATCCATCTGGCTCTTGCTGGGGTCGGTGATCCACTCGCGCATCGAACGCAGCGCAAGGTCGTTGTACGTCCCCAGATCCGAACTCTCGATGCCCTCGGACAACTGGAGGATACGGTTCGTGTAGAAGCTGGGCAGGTAACGGTAGTAGTCGGGGCGCGGGTCGGGGCCGTCCGTCCACGTCAGGGCCGAATAGCCGTTCTTGCCGAAGCGGAACGAAGCCGCGGCAGCAAGTTTGGTATTCGACGAAATGTCGAACCCGTAGTTGAGCATCACGATCGGCTCGTGGTAATCGCGCACGCGCGAGTTGCGCAGCTTGCCGGCCTGCTTGCCCACATTGGGGTTGTAATAGTTGTTACTCAACAGGTCGTAGGCCTCCTGCGTCGACGCCTGCTGCGCTCCGCGCTCGGTCGGTGCGCCCAGGATGGTCAGCGCCAGGTTGTGGCGGTCGTCGCCGAAACGCTTTTCGACCGATGCGAAGTAACCGTAGGCATTGTAGTACACCCCGTCGACATAGGAGTTGCCGCCCTGGCGGGTCGAGAACGAGAAGGCGTACGACCATCCGTTGTCGAGCAGGCCCGAAGCGTAGGAAACCATCGCGCGGAAGCGGTACATCGAGTTGCCGTTCACGACGCTGGCACGGAAGCCCTTGCGCATCTGCGAAGCGCGCGCATTGACATTGGTCGTACCGCCGATGCCGTCGATGCCGTAGCCCGACGAGCGCAGCCCGGCGGTATTCTCCTGGTTACGCGTGGCGTCGTTCAGGCCGCTCCACAACGACCAGGGGCCATAGCCCGTCATGGCGTCATTGAACCGGATGCCGTTCAGGTAGATGCTCGAATACTGCGAATCGTAACCGCGCACGTTGAAACGCATCTCGCTGAATTTATACGAGGCGATGTTGTTGAAGACATCCTTCGACGACGAAAGCGACGAAGGCAGCGACTGCCCGTCGGCCGCCGTATCGGAGTCGAACTCCGCGAACACGGCGTCGTCGATGACATACTGCACATCGGGGGACATCACCACCGAATTGAGGTTCTTGACCATCTTGTCGACACGGATCGCCAGGTCGAGGTTCTCGAACTCGGGGGCTTCGAATTTCAACTGGTATTCCCCTTTGGGCAACTGGTCGATATTGAAATTACCGTGGTTGTCGGTCATGACGGTGACGCCGAGCGGTTCGACAACCACCTTGACATTGCTCAGTGCGACACGGCCGTCACGCGAGACGACCTTGCCTTTGACGCCCCCGTCCTGGGCATACGCCCCGGCACAGGCCAGCGTGAGCAGGATAACAAGTAAAGCTCTGATCTTCATAATTACTTTGTTGGGTTATTTACCGATGTAAATGAATACGGGAAGGTGATCGCTGTATCCCCCCTGGAAATTGTTGCCCACGAACGTACGCAGCGGGTAGCCCTTGTACTGGCCTTCCTGCTGGAACAGATAGGGGACACGGAAAATATTGCCGTAATATTTCCCCTTGGGGGCACGCTCCAGCTTGAGCGAACCCGTCGAGCCGGTAGCGAGGTTCTCCGACACGACGATATTGTCGAACAGGTTCCACTGGTCGCGGTAGGCAAGCGAACCGATGCCCGCCTTCAGCATGTCGATAAAGGGATTGTAGTATCCGCCCGATTGGAGCTTGCGGATGTTGCCTTCGGCGCCGAGCACCTCGGTGATGCTCTTGTCGGTGGCGTCGTCGTTGAAGTCACCCATCATCACGACCTTGGTCGCGGGGTTGATCGCCAGCACCGAATCGGCGGCATGGCGCATGATCTCGGCGGCGCGCTCGCGCTTGGGTGCCGAAGCCTCCTTGCCGCCCAGGCGCGAAGGCCAGTGGGCCACCATGAAATAGAACGGTTCCCCGTCGATCGTCCCCCACATCGTCACCACGTCGCGCGTGCGGAAATTCGGCAGGCTCTCCATCGTAAACGGGATCGGGGCGCTGCCCTCGAGCTTGAACACGTCGGGACGGTAGTAGAACGCCACGTCCACGCCGCGGGCATCGGGCGAATCGTAGTGCACGATGCGGTAATTGGCCGGGGCGAGTTTGGGCGTAGCGATCACGTCTTCCATGACATTGCGGTTCTCGATCTCCGAAACGCCGATCACCACCGGGTAGTCCTTGTTGATGGCGGCGATGTCGAACAACACGCGCGAAAGGTTATTGATCTTTTTGGTGTACTTGGGCGTATTCCACTTCTTGGGCCCCTCGGGCGTAAACTCCTCGTCGTAAATCTCCGGGTTGCGGATCGTATCGAAGAGGTTTTCGAAGTTGTAGAAAACGACCTTGTAGGGTTTCTGGGCGAAGCAGGCGACGATCAGCGCTGCGAAAAGCCCGGTAAAAAGCAGTTTCTTCATATTGTTCAGATTAATTTATACCCCAGTCCGAGGGATTGTTCTGTGCCTTCACGTCGGCGGCAATGGCCTCGTCGAGCATCGTAAAGAATTTATAACCCGTTTTCTCTTCGATGTCGGCAACGCTCGTGATATATTGTTTTATATTCCCGGTCGTGGTTGAGGAATTTTCAGCCCAATAACCGATTGCCGCCAATTGCGATGCATCGGTAATCTGGTCGATCCGCTTCCCCGTCCTGCCGCTTTTGGTACGTAGCAGCACCTTCCAGCAATACTGTGGAATCGCGACCCGATTCCCCCCTTTATCCGTCGTATATCCCTGTACCCCATAAGTTCCCGTAACATTGTACAAGGTATCGGGATATGAAATATATTTCAGGGTAAGATCTTCCAAATCCCCCCACGACCCGCTATTAAAATCAGGATCCTGAGGCATAATATTGGTCGAATAGAACGTCTGCTCATTCAATAGCGAAGAATAGCTGACATAACGATGGTAGGACATACACTGATGCCCGCGGATAGGCCGCCCATTATATGAACCGCGGCTCAAATCGACCTGAAATTCCTCCGGCACTTCAGGATCGTATTTCCATGCATTAGAACGCTCATATTTTCCAACCCGGTAACAGGAATGGATCGGATAGGCAACCCAGTTGGCGATACGTTTCTTCGTGTCGTAGCAGATCGTAAAGTTGCGGGCCGTCTTCCCTTCCGAAAGGGGCGCATAATGCGTTACGTAACAGTAGTCGGAGGCTTCGACATAGGCGGGCAATTCCGCCCACGCGTGATCCATCGATGCCGGAACCGAGTAGTCCGCCTGGTCGATCGTCAACGTGAATTCGTGTCCGCCGTCGAAGACGACATCGACCGCGGCACGGCGCGAAGCGCCCGTTTCATTATCGTCCAGGTAGAGGTACACGACATCGTTCGCCGAAACGAGTTTCGCCGATTTGGTCGTGGCTTGCGTCCTGCGCGACGTCCAGCACCAACTGCCGCCTTCGGTCACGGTGACGGTATAAGCCGTACCCACGGGCCCCGTCAGCACGAGCCGGGGATCGGTCGCATAACCTTTGGCGTCGAGCGTGGTCGTCTCGGTTTCCATGAACACCGCGGAAATATTCGCCGGGGTGCCGTCGTCGGAGGAACCGCACCGCCCGAAAACCAGCAGGAGCGCCCCGAGCACCATAGCCCGTCCGAAAAGTTTCAATAACCCTTTTGTCAAAATCATGTGGGAATTTGCAAATAAAAATGTCAGGTAGAAAATCCGACAATCATCCCCGGCGGAAGCCAATCCGCCGGGGATGGATTATCGGAATCAGAGAGTTGCTATTCGCTCAATTCATAAAGGGCGACACCGGAATACTTCACGCCATCGGCGTTCGACGAAGCATATGGGCCGAAACGATTACTTGTAGAACCGTCTTCAATCTGGTACAGCAATTGACGTTTTGTCTTCTCCGTAGAGGTTGCTACATCCATAATTGCAAACCAATTCTTGTCATTATCATAAGTGATCGTCCAAGTCTTCGACGAAGTATCGGCCAGTTTAAAATTGGTACCAGAGTTGTGTTCAATATATTTACCGGCACTATTCTTAATCACATAGGCATCGCCATTGGCTTCGATTGTCACAGCATAGGCATCATTTGCCTCATTCGATTCGATCTTACCACCCGAAACCGTGATATCGACACCAGTGAACTTACTCGAAGTCATCGCAGCTGCAGCGGGCATCACAACATATTTCGAATTGACTTCAGCCACGACTAAATACTTCTTACCCGCTGCTATCGCATTGACTCGCGTATATCCGTACCGCCCCGGTACGGATTTCCCGGCCTGCGAAATCGCAACGGTCTTGGTATCCACAGCGGCACCGGCCTTCATCAGTTTGATGGTCAGCGTGGCGGTGATAGCCTGCTCCGTCGTGTTTTCCTTGGGCGTCACAGTTACAACCATCCCGTTTACGGAGGTCGTGAACTGCTCCGATTTATCCGTAGCGGCTTCGATCGTGCAGTCGTCGGCATTGGCAGCCGTGACCGTCACGGTCTTGGCATTGTCCGTCGCAGCGAAAGAAAGCGACGTCGGGTCGAGCTTGGTAATCTTCGGTTCAGCGGGTGCATCACCATCCTTTTCGACCGATACGGCAATCGTGCTAAGCATCTTACTCTGGTTGGTCATACCTAACGTATAACCCTTGACAATAACAACCTGTCCATTAAGGGAAGCATCGACAAAACCATCGGCGGGATATGCCAGAGAGCCCTGCAGATCCGTACCTTCGACAGCTATATTATAGTAATACCCGTCTATCGTAAGCGTGCCCGAATATTCGATATATTTAATAACGGGAGTGGCTGCCGCATAGGCATCGAAAGCGGCTCCGTCGAACTTTTCGGGAGTAGGCTGTGTGAAGGAACCGTCAGATACCTTTTCTATTACCAGGTCGGTTTCAGAGAACTGTACCAACTTACTGTAAGTAGTCGTCTTGCCGGTCACCTTGACAGTCTGGCCAATCGTAGCGGAATAATCTACCACAGGCTTATTATCTTTCCATCCAAGATAGACCAGAATCTTCCCGCTATTGTCCTGAATCAGGAAACTACGTCCGTTAATCGCCACGACTTGTCCCTGCGTAGTATAGGTCGCGCCTACCGAACCGGCAATGACTTCAGCAATGGTCTTCGTTTCAGTTACAGGAGGAGTAATATTGTCCAGGTCGACCTCCGTACCACCGATGCCCTCGAAAAGTTTCACGTCGTCGATACGGTGTGCGGATGTAAGATCCGAAGTAAATTTAATGTAAAGTTCCGAAGGCACCTGTTTCAGCGTGAAATTGGCCGTCGCCAAAGCCCAGGTACCGTAGTTAGAGTGCTCGTCGTCCCCGACAGGGCGGTCATAGGTAATTTCTGCCCAGTTTTCACCGTCTTTGCTCAGATATACATGGAACTCCGAAGTCTTGAAGGCATTGTCCTTATCTTCAAAAATACTACGGTATGAACCGAACGTAAGTTGAAGGTTCTTCTGGGTAGATTCAAGTGCGATTTTCTGAATCTCAAAAACACCGCTCGTTCCGAAAAACATATTGTTGACACCGGAAGCGTCGTCCTTGTACTTCGAATGGCTATCGTTCGAAGGCGAATTCGAACGAACACTTATACCGCTCGTTTTATAAGCAACATTGTCGGCACCCGTACCAGTCTGATTCTTCCAGCCCTCGAATGCATCTGCGAAGGGGAACTTACCATCTGACCCCTTTTGAGCCTGCTCCTTATCGAAATCGTTAGCATAGATAGGATCGCCCGTGGGGGGGGGTCTCCCCCCCCTGCCGTACTGTTTTACGGCTACGGACGACTCGGCCTGACCCCATTTGCCGAATTCGGGGTGGATAAGCGTGAAGGAGATTTTGCCTTCGCGCAGGTTCGTACCGGCAGGCAGCTCGGAAACCGTAACGGAGATCGTTCCGTTGCCTTTGCCGCTCATCGGGGAAATGGTAGCCCAATCCAGGTTACTTGCAGTAACCGTCCATTCGCAGTTCGCCGTGATAGCTACGGTCTGCGTCGTCGCCGTCTCATCGGTGAAATCGAGCGCCGTCGGATCCGCCGTCAACTTCGGCGTCAGCGACTTGTCATCGTCGTCGGAGCATCCCGTAAATGCCGTGTGTCCCGTCCTGAAAAAGGTTTACAAAAAAGAGTAAATCTTATGCAGCAAAAAACGAATTCAGACTTATCGCGTCATTATTTACCGCGTCAGTTGCGTCATCTGATTTTACAGGAGTATTTGAGCG
>OBAA01001130.1_pt1 | contig 16561 bp, 13 predicted proteins | sample 1475961 | NCBI WGS metagenome assembly OBAA01 (sample SAMEA2579960, study PRJEB22360) | human gut metagenome | biome: human gut; feature: human-associated habitat; material: faeces | place: Denmark | collected 2008/2010 | reverse complement strand
ATTGTGTTGATTATCAAATGTCATATCCTTTGTTGGTAGTCCCGTACGCACCGCTCGGTTATATTGCAAAATGAAGCAAAGCTCTGATTTTCAACGGAATCAGAGCTTTTTTTATTGTTCTTGCCGAGCAAAAAAGAGAGTATGATTTAAGCCCAATGGTGGCTAATTCAGTGGTTTTTTTTAGAGGCATAAAAAAACCACCGAAAAGCTCGAAAAAAAAAACACCGGATTGTTCCTAACTAACTGTTTATCATCGTTTTGCTGATAGTGTTTTAGTTTATGGCAAGCTATTTTTGTTGAACTAAAATTTTAGAAGTATGAAACAAGGTACAATGAACATTTTGTTCTTTCCTTTGAAGACAAAGGTCTTAAAAAATGGTGAAGCTCCAATCTTGCTTCGAGTTACAATTGATGGTCAATATGACGAAGTCCGGATACAACGTAGTGTTGCCCTGAATTCTTGGAATCCTTCTAAAGGATGTTGTCGTGGGAAGGATAGGATATCCCTGGAACTTAACAGCTATATTGATAATATGCGTGCGCGTTTGCTGCAGATCCACAAGGAACTTCTATTGGAGGAAGCATTTATTAGTCCGAAAGCTTTATTGATAAAACTGTTTTCAAAGGAGGATAAACACACTCTCTTAGCTGCAATGGAGCAGCATATAGAAAATTGCAAGAGAAGGCTTGATATTGATTTTCGGCTAGGGTCATTGAAGCGGTATGTAAACTGCTTTGATGCATTGAAAGTAGCAGTTGATCGCTTTTATGCTAAAGAAGACATTACATTTTATGAACTGACGGGTGAGTTCATTGATGAATTTGAACTTTATCTGAGAATAGATAAGAAGCTTAGTCAAAATACACTGACTAAATACATGACTTGTCTTAAGAAGATAACTAATACAGCATTAAGAAATAACTGGATGAAGAAAGACCCGTTTGTCGATAAGAAGAATCTTTTTCGTAAAGTGGAAACCTCTCCAACCTTCTTAACTTTGGAGGAGTTGAAAAAAATAGAAGATAAGGAGTTTACTGTACAACGATTGGTGCATGTGAAAGATTTCTTTTTGTTCTGCTGCTATACTGGATTAGCATTTATTGATGCAAGTACTCTTTCTGCTGAGCATTTGATTCGTGATAACAATAATGCTTTATGGATTCGGAAATCTCGTATTAAGATTGCAGATGCGAAGGAGTCTTGTACATGCAATGTGCCTTTACTTCCTCCAGCGCAAGCTATTTTGGAGAAGTATAATTGGAGTCCAGAAAAGGAAAATACTCCCTGTCTTCCAATACCTAGCAATCAAAAAATGAATGCTTATCTTAAGGAAATAGCTACCTTGTGCGGTATAAAGAAAAATTTGACAGTGCACGTAGCCCGGCATACATTTGCAACTACAATAACACTTGCGAATCATGTTTCATTGCAGAATGTATCAAAAATGTTAGGGCACTCTTCTACTAAAATGACTCAGCATTACGCCAGAGTTCTTGACCAAAATATAATGGAAGATATGCAAAAGGTTTCCAGGAATTTATTTAGATAGGTTAGGTGTTTTAACGATAAAAGGCGGTTGGAGGATATCCAACCGCCTTTTGTAAATCGGTAATGATGTCTTTTAACTTGGCAAGATAGTTCATGATTCTTTTAGTGTAACTTCAAATTTATTCTCTTTACAATTCAGACTTTAGAATCTTGGCACATAATTCTCTTTCAAAATAGCCAACAAGTCACTTTCTTTATATAACATTTTACCAAAAAGAGTGATGTAGGGTACTTCTCCTTTTTCACGGTATTCTAGCAATGTTCTTTTAGTTATGTTTAGATGTTTGCAAACTTGTTCGCTAGTCAGATAGCGTTCTCCATTTAAGGGAGGCTTGTAAGTTGTTAATACATATTCAAACTTTTCTGCAAGTTCGTCAAATCCTTGCAGTTCCTCTTTGAAATCTTCTACTGTGATTAGTTCCATCCTCTGTTTTTTTTATTTTTTACTCTTATTACCTATTCGATTCTTTTTAAGAAGACTTTCCACTTCAGATATTTTATAGTAAATCTTTCTTCCGATTGTTGAGAAACCTATCACACCCCTTACACGATAACTCTGTAATGTTCTTAATGAGATATTCAGTCGATGTGATAGTTCGGCATTCTCAATCCACTCTTTTTGAAGGATGCCTTCTTCATTCGGATATAAGTCATTCACTCGGTTTTTTAGCTTGGTGATACGTTCTAACATCATCGTATAAGCTTTCTTTTCTATTGCTATACTTTCCATAATTATTGGTATTTACACACGAATAGCATGACTGCGTCCAAAAGTGTTGACTTTGGACACAAAAAATATCATAAAGAGGAGAATGTTGACATATCTGAGAGGAATGTAAGGGGAAATAGAAGGTATGATATAAAGATGTTGTGGGTTGTATGGGACAAATTACTTTCAATATGAGGTAATTGCGATGATTGATACATAGGTTTGGTAATATAGTCAAGTCTTCTGAGTTTTCCCCTAAAGACTTGACCTTAAATATTAATCATTCTTCCCTGCTTGGTTGAACGAAAAATAAGAGAATATATCGCCAGCCGTTGGTGTTATTTTTAAAATACGACTGTGATTGCTATCATTTGGAGATACGATTACAGTCATTACATTCTTTTCTATATTAACGCTACTCCATTCACCGATAGCATTTTCCCAGTTTTTGTTATCTATACAAATATCCTTATCATCTTCCAATACTGCTGATAGCCAAAAACTACCGTAGTTCTTACATTTAAAGACATAGGTGCCTCCGTTCACAGGGACAGTGATCACTTTTTCCTTATCCATTTTAACGTCGGTTTCCCACTTCATGGACTCCCAATCACCATCTCTGCTTTCACAAGAAACAAACACAAGTGTGGATAAAATTAGTAGAGGAAATAAATGCAAATGACTATTTTTCATCGTGTAACTAAAGAATATTCGAGGTTATACTGATAATAATTTTCCTGCCCACTACGAGTACCGAAGTCATTTATCTCTGGCCCTACATTCGCTTTAAATACATTGCTTAAATAATAGCCATTTCTACTGCCACCCCAGCCCCAATTACAGTGAATTAAGTTTTGGCGTTTGCCGTCTTTAGTGGCTGTAATGCATCCGTCATATACCCATGCATGTCCGCCTGTGTATTTAATTCTAACAAATAAAAATTTCTTCTTTCCTGAATTTCCTCGTGCATAGACGGGGGTTCCCAACCTGATAGCATTTACAATTGATGTCTCATCATATTTCTTTAGCTTGGTAGCTTTTAGTCCGCCCCATTTATTAAACCAATCTACGGGCTTGTCCTCACCTACACTTGTAGAGTTCTTGTTTTTATTCTTCTTGTCTACATTATATTTGGCACCAAATGCAATCCCGAGGTATCTGCATAAATGTGCGATTTCATCCATTGACTGTGGCGTACTTGTGGGAAATAAGTAGCCATTATTTTTTTCACAATCAGAAATAATTCGTCCCCAATTCAAATTCGTACTGCCGCTGGTTCCATTATAAGACCAATCTATATGTCCTAGCGTTTTATAATGGGAAAGGATTTGTGCTGTGGCTGTAACAGTGCATCCTGTAACCTTATTAGGACAATATTTCCCATACGAGTTTGGATTGTTATAACCTCCTTGTGACCATTTAGTCTTGAGAATAGGATAGCGTATGATTATTATGTCCCAACCATTGGTCACAGTTCGCGTAGCTTCATCGCCCTGATATTGGTTGATATCTTCAAGCTCCGTTGCGATAGCACCATCCATAAAAGAAAGAAAACTCTCATTTTCTTCTTCGTTCAATTTATCGAAGTCATAGTTACCTTCATCAATTATTGCAAAAATGGGGTCAGTACGTTTATCGGCTGCAACTAATGCAAAGCCATTGTTGTTAGAGAAGTTGACAACATACATTAATGTATCCAAATCAACAGGAATATTACTGTTTTCGTCACCAGAACGTGTTTTAAAAGTATTACGGCGTAGTGCCTTTACATTGGCGATTTCTTTACTAGAATACTCTCCCGTATTTCTGGTTTGCTTACTATCCTCCATCGCATTCATGAAATTAAGTACGACCTCTTGTGCTTCTTCAGTTGTCACCTTATAAGAAGACTGTGCCGTTTGTGGATCGTCACCCATAGCTTCTTCTACATATTCTTCTGAACATGAGAAGAAAAACAGTGATATAAACACTGCATAAAAGATTTTTTTAATCATAATAAGTTACTTAAATTAAGTGTTAGACATAAATACTATTAGAACATTAGGCAATTTCTGATTGAAACTACATGGTATGAAAATAGATATGTCTCGCCGCGTAAACAGATATTTTCTGCTATTTCTTTCATACTTTTGCTTTTTGTTTTAGCTAAGACTGAAATAGATGAAAAATCCCTTACTCTAAAATGAAAAAGTTATCCAAAAAAGAAATAATATATTTTTATGGCTCCTTCTTTTAGTATTCTCATAGCCTTAGCTACTTGATTTTCAACAGTTTTTGCTGAAATGTTTAATTTGTCTCCAATTTCCTTGTATTTTAGACCATCACGTTTGCTAAGTAGAAAAACCTCACGGCATTTTTCAGGGAGGGAGTCGATGGCCGTCCAAAGTCTGGCTTCAATCAGTGAACGCTCTTCTGCTTCCTCATCCTGGATAATGTTTTCCAGATCGGAAGGTATTGAGTTATAATCAATCTGATTGTCTTTTTTTAGTGTATCCAGACAACGGTTTCTCACCATCATATAAAGATATGACTTTACACTGGATACTGTTTTCTCAGCATTCATTCTTTCCCACAACTCGACAAAACAATCCTGAACAACATCTTCTACCAAATCCATATCATGAAGGTAGTGCATAGCATACAGACATAAAGGCTTATAATAGCACCTGAATGTTTCTTCTATATCTCTTTTCTGTTTGTTCATGTTTTAATCGTTCCAATAACATAACAAAAATAGCAATAATATATGTGATTATAGTTAAGTTGCTAATTATTTATTTCATACTTAACCATGAGCTATTTGTATGAAATGCAGCCCAACTACTTGTTTTTATATTTGGGGAACTAAAATAATAGTGTCTACTTTGCTGTGTTGGATGAGGAAAATAGTGTGAATGACTGGACTATACCCTAACTCTAGCTTCTATGAAGAAAATAAAAGCTCTAAGTCCTTTCCAGAAACACTTTCTGCTTCTTGAACAAGACTTAGAGCGACCTAAAATGTGCAATATATTGATATTTAGCTAAAAACTATAGTTAGATTGCCTAAAGGAGTAGATTCTACAGTTAGATTCAAATTGCATGTACTGTCAGTTATTGAACTGGGTGAAAATCTCACAGTATACTGTTTTCCATTAATCTCTACTGTACCTGTTGCATCTTCTTTTATTTCCGTTCCAGAAATTTCGACTCCGGTAATATGTACCTTACCAGTAAAGAATCCTAAAATTGTAATGTTCATATCAAAATCAACACTAGCACCGTTATTGGTTACTATCACTGTTGATTCATCATCATAAATGATGCCGACTCTGGATGTAACTGTTAACCAACCATCGTATGATTGTGACGACATTTGCATTTCAGTTTGCTCCACAGAACTTCCCATGCCATAAACACTCATACCTGTCATGCCGGACAGGATGAAGAGGAGTAATAAAATTTTTTTCATCATTCTTCAAAATTTTAAAATTAGTTTTTATTTAAGAATAGACCAATCTCTAGAGTTTCAGCTCCTTCAACAGCTTCCAGTATTGAATTTATCATATTTTCAATATCAATCATTCCTCCTGTAGCCTGATTTATCTGTTCAATCAGTTCTGGAGTGAGTAATATGGGCATTAAAGTCTTGATCAACGGAACAAATGGCTTAATTTCTTCTTTGTCGATATATACGACATAATCTCCTTCATATTTCCGATGTTGTGTCATTGAAGCGGATTCCTTGTATATATAGAAGTCTTTTCTCGGATTTTCTTTTAGAGTTAATTTTATGCCGGTACTCATCCATTTGTTTAATTGGGCTAATGCTTCGGTCATTTCACTTGTTCCACCTGTTGAACGGCTCGTCGCATCCTGCTGAACCTGACGGGTTATCATATCTATGTTAGGTGTCAGATACAATTCCTTGCTATTTAAAACTATGTAGCTGACTAAATTTACGGGTGATGTCTGCCAGTCATTGTCGGTTCTGTTAATACCTCCGTTTTGTATAATATCTTTTTGGAAATCAAAATCTTCGGGAAGGGGAGCATACATGGCAGTTAGATTTCCGTCCCCGTTGAAAGTAATATTTTTGATGACTCCTTTAAGGAGTGGGCCTAATATTACATTGGCTAATACTAACTCCATACTGTTTATTCCGTCATTGTCGGTATTTAAGTATAGCGCCTGATGATAAGTTGTATATCGATGCCTTTTACCATCAACAGTTTCAGTAGTAGCTTCTGAATCATCGTTCAACACTATTGCAAGTGTACCCAATGAATTTGCTAGTATTTTAACATTAGTAATATCCAAAGACATATTGCCTTTTTGTACTGTACCACTATAATCGTATGTCGTACCTAAAGCACTAGTATTATTTCCTTTAAAGATATAGCCATTATTCCCATTATCTGTAAGTGCTATATTTTCGATCAGAGTTTCTGCTTCATGGGGCAATATACTTACCAGTGTTATTTTAGCAGTTTTAGCATCATTGGTTTCAAATCTGACATTTTTCCCAATAAGTTCTTTTCCACTATAGGTCAATGATAGATTCGCATTTTCACCTGCGGATAACTTGTTTGAGTAATCTGCTGTTATCTCTTCTGGAGAACCACCTGTTTTTTCATCATCATCGCTGCAAGCTACTAAAGAACTTACCAGGCAGATAACGAAAAGAAGTCTAATCATACATTTCTTATTCATTTTTTGTTTCATTTATGGTTAATGATTGAAATTCGATGCAAAGTTCTGTAATATAAGTCATTCTGTCAAGTACATATTTTTCGATTTAATGTACATATTTGTCGATTTTACATTGGAATATGGAATAAACTTGTACTTTTGCACAATAATCTAGCACAGCACTATTATGACAGGAACAGAACAAACACTTCCCAAATTTGACTTGCCGGTAGATTTTCTTATAGATGAGAATATCGGCGTATCCATACTTAATTTATATGGAAGATTTCCATGTAAAATAAAAGCGGCTATATTTGCACTTTGTATTACAGGAAAGATCACGGTTACTATAAATTTGAAAGAGTATTCAATAGGTCCGAATGATTTTGTCACTTTATTGCCTGATAGTTTTATACAGATTCATCAGGCTTCTGATGATGCGAGGGTATGCTTCTTTGGCTTCTCATCACAATTTATAAGTCATATCCAGTTCTGGAAGAAAATCTCAGATTATTTTGTATTGTTGAGGAATTGTCCTATAGTCTCTTTGCAAGCGAGGAAAGCTGCAATATATCGGGATACGTTTTCCTTGACACAGCGTATTGGAAGCGCAGATGCGGAAATAGCTTTGAGCCCTCCTATACTACATTCTATAGCAGAGTTGTTCCTACAAGTTATTCTGGAAATATATCGAACCAATAATATGGATAAGATTGCTAATGTCACACGTGATCAAGAAATTTTAGGTGAATTTGTCCAGTTGGCTTTTCAGAATTATATGACCGAACATCTAGTTACCTTTTATGCCAAAGCTATCGGACTCAGTCTTTCACATTTTTGTGCGACAATCAATAGAGCGTGTGGAAAAACAGCTCAGGAGATAATTGCAAGACTAATAATTCTGGATGCAAAGGCCCAATTGAAGGTTTCTAATCTACATGTAAATAAGATTGCTTTATCTCTTGGTTTTACAACTCCTACAACTTTTAATCGTTTTTTTAGGAAATATGCTGGTATGACTCCGGAACAATATAGAAATGGCATTACTTAGCTCTTTACCAAGGATTTTGATAGGTGCTCAAATCACACATTCAGCTATTTGGTTTTGCTCGTAGCATTGTTATATTAGATATAACCTTAATTCTATGCTATAATTTGTTCTACAACTATTATCTTATCATCTATTTGAATGTCATAAAAATGATAGTTGCCTGTATCAAAAGCATTTTGAGCGTTACTTGCATGATAAGAAGCCCCACATCATAATTCTCAATTGAGTATTACTGATCTAGGCTTGTCGGTGTAGTGTTGTAAAATATTATTTTCGACACATATCCTAAAACGTCAGTACAGCACGTACCCTGTACGACCTGTCCCTGTTGGCGACATACCCCATGCTTCCGGAATTTAGCTTGACTATTCTTGCTTGTGAATCGCTATTGGCAGTGCTGGCATCCCAATAATATTGATTGCTACCAATATTTTGTCCATATCCTGCACTGACTAATTTGGTGAGAGAAGCATTTATATCCCCCCATCGCAATATGGCCCATGAGTACATAAATCCTTCCGATGGGAAATACCAGCCACTGTTATTTACAGCTGTCAATTTTCCTTTGTCTGTATTACCATAATTGAGACAATAATAAGCGGCTGCATAATTACTCGCCGAAAGCCCACCATAGTTGGCATCAGCATCTTGTTTCATTTTTTGAGTAATTTGGTATCCCCGCCAGTCGTTCCACGAGTCAGAAGTATTAGTGCCGATATTTCCGTTCGGCCCCCATTTGCAAGTCATTACATCATAGACAGATACTGCATGGCCATGTACAGTGTTGTTAACACAATTTCCTCCATAGTTAGTATCACTGCCGCCCGCCGGAGTAATAAGGATACCAACGCAGTTCGTAGGGTCGGGGATGGTGTTTATATCCCGGTTCAAGAGTTTCCCATCCCGATAGAAGAAGTCGCCGGATTGCAATCCGCGTATTTTGGTACCTAACTGGGTATTAGTCTGTATAGTGTAATATCTTCCGGCAGTGAGTGTTCCGGCGGCCATTGGAGTTCCGGTGAAATTTAGAGTTTTGCCGTCTGTCAGGACATACTTACCCGAGGGGGTAAAAGAAGCGGCAGAAAGTGAAGTCGGTATAATGGCACGGAATGAACTGTCGCCCATGGGGCACGCTTTGACATTGTTTATCGTAACTTCCGATGCCTGACTGCCTAACAGTTCTCTTGCTTCATCACGATATTCAAAACCACTGTCTGGTGATACGTAGCGTAGAAAACCTTCGCTCGGTTTGAATACCAGCAATGCATGCTGATGTTTAAAGTTCAGTGTTAACACCTTCTTGTTCGCATTTGCCGGGTCTAACGTGGGTCTGGCAATGGCAGCCATCAGGTCGCTGCCCGTATAGGCGGCGGGGGTGGACTGGTCGGCGGCAGGTTGCAGCTTAGCATTGTTTGCCAGGTCTTTGAGGATTTCTGCTTTATTGTCTTGTTTGATTGTAATGCCGTCCCGATAAGGATAGTATGCCACATAGGCGAGATTGTCGTCGTAGCTGTACAATGCGTGTGTATCACCGATGGCAGGTGCCCAACTGCCCGTTCCGTCTGCCGCTTTGGTATAAATTAACTTGAGGTTGTAAACCTCGTCAATGGTGGCTACACTCGGTTCTTCAAAATTCTTAAGGGCGAAAAGACCGATAGCGTCACCATCGCTGAACTCCGTAGCCAATCCGTTTTCAGCAGGGATGCGGGTAGAGGGAGCGTTTTCTTCACCGATAGCAGTGTAAGCGCTTACCGTAGTACGGATGATAAGAGGTGTGCCGCCTGTCGTGTTCCCGATGTCCGACACGTCTGCTTCTCCGGAACAACCGCTTGCGATGAACAAGGCAAAGCAAAGAAACAGCCGAATAGATAATATTTTATTTTCCAACAACATAATGTTACCTTATTTTTGTTTAAAATAATTTTTTATAGATACTTATTTTCTGTGATGATTGGGGAAAGACCGAACAGGCCAAATCCCTCGTTCAATCGGATGTTTTCATCCGATTGTTTTGAATATTAGGATTTTCAATCCGCTAAAGGAAAAATATTGTAAGCGGGTGAATAAAGTCAGATTTAAAAATCCTGATACTCGGGGAACGCCGGATGAAAAGCATCCGGCATGACGGAATGTCTGTCCCGCCGGACTTGCCCAAAAGAGTCAGAACGTCAGCACCACCCGGGTAAGATGGATGCCGCTATAGGCATTATAGCCCCACCCCATATCATTTCCCGAACATTTGCCTATGTTACTGGCCGTTGCGCCGGTTTGCATGTTAATCACCCATACATCATGCTGGCTCGTTTCCGTAACCGTCCAGTATTGCCGGCCGGCAAACAAATCCCCACCCACTTTCTGCAAGGAACGGTAGATAACACTCCCTTCCGAATGTTTATAAGCATTCCAGATTGTTTGTAACTGGGCATAAGAGGGCATATACCAATTACTTGCCGTGGAAGGAACCGGAACAGCCGTTCTGAAGTTCCTTATTTCGGCAGCCGCCTGGCAAAGTCCGTTAGTTTGTTCTGCATATTTCTTCGTATAACCATTAAATTGTGTAGTTTGCCCCGTTCCAAAATAGACTTGGCGTCTTCCCCATTTCTTGTCCGTATCAGAAGGATAGGCATCGGTCAATGCCATGACATATCCATGGATATCTCCCGAGATGTTCGTATCGGTGTAGTTACTTATAGCGTCGCCCGGACCCGGACCTACATGGAATACAATGCCGATAATATCTTCACTTCCAACGGGACTATCAGCAGGAAAAATTTTCCCGTTACTGCAAAAGTAGTCGCCTACCTGCAACTCGCGGTTTATAGGGTCACCGGTCAAGACCGATGCTTCCACTTGTTGGGTGTAACATTTTCCCGCTGTGAACACACCTGCCGCCAGCGTATTCGTGTATAGGACTACTTTATCGTTCTTCGTCTTATAGCTTCCGGTGAGCACGGTAGAAGCCGACACACCGGCTTTCAGTATGGCACGAAACGTACCGTCACTCATTGGCAAAGCCTTTGTGCTGTTTATAACAACATCTTTGGCGGTAACGTCCACTCCCCACACTTTATCGCTGTATTCAAAACCTGCTCCGGCAGGAGCTAAATAATTAATCAGCCCCATCGGTTTGAGTACCAGCAGCGCATGCAGATGTTCAAACTCCAGCGTCAGCACCTTCTTGTTCGCATTCGCCGGGTCTAACGTGGGTCTGGCAATGGCAGCCATCAGGTCGCTGCCCGTATAGGCGGCGGGGGTGGACTGGTCGGCGGCAGGTTGCAGCTTAGCATTGTTTGCCAGGTCTTCAAAGATTTTGTAAGTAAGGTCTTGTTTGATGGTGATACCCTCCCGGTAAGGATAGTACGCCACATAGGTAAGGTCATCGTCGTAGCTGTACAATACGCGTGTATCCCCCGCAGCAGGCGCCCAACTCACCGTTCCGTCTGCTGCTTTTGTATAAACCAGTTTGAGGTTGTACACACCATCGATAGTGGCTACATTGGGCGTTTCAAAATTCCTAAGGGCGAAGATGCCAATGGCATCTCCCGGATTGAACACAGTGGTGTAGCCTTCCTCCCCGGCACGGCTTGAAGGATTGGGGGGGGACGATTTATCCGTTACTTCAAGTCCGGTGAAGCTGTTCACAGTTGCCCGGATAGTAAAAGGAGGGCGAACGTCGTGCACCTCCGATTTTCCGTTACCGATGTTTTCAATCTCTATCTCGCTTGTACAGCCTGACTGTAAAAAGAGTACAGCACAAAAGATGATACTGCTGATTAAAGACTTTTTATTTCCGTTTTCCATGTTTATCGTATTTTCTTAGACGGTGTTTTGAATATAGTTCACAGTGTTCTTAAAAAGCGAAGAAAGGATGGGCAGTGATAGTATAACTATACATATCCGTAGTTTTAGGCTGTCCTATAAACATCACAGTAGGTGTTGCAGTACTTATACCCATAAATGTCCATGCCCATGACGGGCTGCTATCTTGCGAACTGGTCCAAAGGATATTGATCTGACCATCATTCGATAAGAATGTTTTGCCTACCTTATCAAATAGGCTATCTATCCTTTTATACATCTCGCGCGCATTTGTTTGATCAGACCATGCCGCATCACTAACAGATTCAAAATCAGCCGGTGACCTTCCCATAATATTTGTTGCTATATCAAACCACTGACCTATACTCGGAATGAACCACAGACTACGGCTTACACCACTGGGGATGGTGTGTCCATCACGGTAAGTTTTTATTGCCGCGAATATAGGGAAGGAACTAAGGTCCGATTTGCCCAGCACCGTTTCCGTGTAAGTGTAGCCACTCATGTCATTTCCGGCTTCAGATCCGCTGATTGTAGGAAGAGAAGAAGTGGATGTGTTTTCGTTTCCCCAACGAATAGGGCTGCCGGGAAGCAATTCCAGCCCCATTACATAGGCATGATTCCACCCCGATGCTTTATCTGCATTCGTCATCCTCGCTGGGTCGCACGTCACCACTATTCCTACCGCCTTATCATAATCCGGTATCTTTCCATTAGGGTCTACAGTTCCGTCATTGGGATAAATCTCAATCTTTCCATTATGCTGGAATACAAAATCACCGGGTTGAAGCGCACGCTCTTGCTCCCTTTTCATCTGCAGCGGATGTACCTCCAATGTATATCTCCTATTCGGATAGAAACCGGATGAGTAAGTTATGCCGGTAGCATCAACAATTAGTAGTACACCGTCGTTCTCTGTAAGATAATAACAGTGTATACTGGCATCGCTATAGCCGGTCCCTGTCAGTATACGGAAAGAACCATCCTCCATTTCACAGGCATTGCCAGAATCGTTAATTTGCATCTTAGGACCAGATACCGGTGTTTGCAGATTTTTGTCTATTACCCAGGTTAGTGCTTGAGAGTGATAGCTGAAACCGGTTTCCCCTGCTGGAGGAACGTACGAGATAGATTCCATTGGCTTTACCACTATTAAGGCATACTCGTGTTGGAAGTTCAACGTAAGCATTTGTTGGCCCGAAGCATTTGCCACAGGTGTGGCGCTGGCTATCATCAAGTCGGATTTTGCATATTTTTCCGGAGTACTCTGGTCTGCCTCCGGAGCAATTTGCAACCGCAGAATTTCCCTTATCTCTTCTTCGTTCCGTGCATTTGTTCCGAGGTCCGCTTGGTAGGGGGAATACGCCACATAAGTTTGCGCATCGGTATAGTAAACAGGCCCGTCGGTTCCCTCCTCGGTTGTCCATATACCTGTTCCCTCCGGTGTCTGTGTATAAACGAGCTTGAGGTTTTTGATATCTTCCGATATATACTCGTTGGTGTGTTCGTCGGTACGGACACAAAAAATCCCAATAGCATCTCCTGGCTGGAACTTTGTTGCCAGACCGTCCTCCACAGGGGTGCGGGTGGTAGGGCTATCGCCCGGCTGTCCGGCGTTTATGAATCCGCATGCCGTGGCGCGGATGATAAGTGGCGTGCGTCCGCCTGTGTCCGTGTCGGAAGGAGAACTGGAGGAAGGGAGCAATACCGTTTCATTTGTACATCCGCCCAATATCAGCAGGGCGGTTAAGCAATATCTGACTATCTGTTTCATAACTATTGATATTTTAGGAGGTAGAGGTTAAAACGCAAGTACAGGACGCATACTTTTCGGATTAGCCTTGAGCTCAATTTGTATGGCACCTGTATCCGTGTTCACCCCTATCACTTGCGTTCCGGAATATTCCGAACTTGTCCAGAAAGGATACTGATTGAGCTTGAGCCCGGAATAAACTTTACCGAGTTGCGCATTCAACAGGGTCAAGCCTGCCGTTCCGGTGTCTTTTCCTTTTCCGCACACGATTAACGACATTTCACCACAGGAAGGGACATACCAGCCACTGCTATTCGCGGGAGTCGGGTTATACTGCCTGAACTGGCGTATATTACTGATAATGTGGAGTTGGCTTCCTGAATATGAATTATCGGCATAGTATTCCAGTACTTTGGTATTGGTATATCCCTGAAGTGTGCCGGTATCTACCAGAATGTTGGACGACAGATCGAGGTATGGATTATCTTGAAGCCAGTAAGCGACACTTCCCAGATTCTCGCTCCACTTTTGACTCGTAGGGATTCCGTTCTTTGAGACCACCAGCCCATGCTTACATTCATAAGCGCTAATCAGAGGGTCCCCAAAATATAGCCCCCCTGAAGGACGGTCACCGTCATGCAGGGCTCCTACCATAAATACTACTCCTATGGGAGAATCTTTAATGGTCTTCGGAGGATCTGCTTCCGCCGTGTCAATTCCTCCGGGCCAGATGGTGCCGTCGGCGAAATAGAAATCACCTACCTGAAGGGCACGTTCTGTGGCACCGGTGGTTCCGGGAATGGGAACATTCACCTCACATTCGAATAATTGTCCCGCGGCCAGACCAGCCAGACCAGCGAGCGCCTCATTATATTTAATGAGCATTTTATGGGTCGTGTAGCTTCCGCTGATATAATCGCCGGGGGCGGGCTTAATGAGGGCACGGAACACTCCGTTTGCAATCTTATACGCTTTTACACCCATTATCACCACATCTGTGGCAGTGGCATCCGCATTCAGAGCGGTCACTTTCGGATGATATTTAAAGCTTCCGTCGGGTGCTTTATACTTCGCTTTTGCTACATTGGCTTTCAATACCAGCAGCGAATAGCTATGGGTAAAGGCTAGAGAGAGGGTTTTCTTTGTCGGGTCACTGCTGTCCGTCGCCTGACCACTGGCGGTCATCAAATCACTGGCAGTGTAAAGTTCGCCGGTAGACTGGTCAGTGGCAGGTTGCAGTTCGGTCTTTGTAGCGAAGGAGGCGGTGATTTCGTTTACGCTTTTTGTAGGGTCTATCGTAATGTTTTCTTTATAGGGATAATAAGCAACATAAGTCACATCCTCATAGTAGTAGAGGGTTACGGCAGCTTCCGGAGTCCATGTACTGCCTTCCGAAGACGTACCGTAAAGTAGTTTGGTATTGTTGATATTGTCGACGATGACGCCGGTCGAAGTCCCGATGTTCCTGACAGCGAAGATACCGGCGGCATCCCCTTCACTGAATTTCGTGACGTTGCCATCCTCTATCGGCACTCGGGTGGCAGGCTGGCCGGAAGATGCCGCATCCTGACCGGATAGATGGTTCTCGTTCGTGAAATTTTTCACTGTGGAACGGACAATAAGGGGAACGGGCATATTGCTGGTGGGGCTGCCTGTCTCCATAGCTTCCTCACTTTCATCTGTACAACCGCTCGCCACCGGTAGAAGAATGGCGAGGGTAATACAGAAATAAAAAAGGATAAAAAAAGAATGTTTCGGATATTTCATCGTAGTGTTATATATTATCGGGTTATATTGTTTTTCTTTAGGATACTACCACAATATCCGTACTACCTTCTTCCCAATAGGCATCTCCCGCTTCGGAATGGGTCACTACGGGCTTACCATCCACCGAGCCCGAGCCGCCGTTACTCCAGTTGGGGTCGGAAGGATTGACGGCGTAGGTGATGACTACGCTTCCGGTGACGGTACCCGTTCCGGCATCACCCCATGTGGGGTGTGAGGTGGCAGTGACGGTAAGTTTCTGTTTCTCTATTAGAAAAGTATAGCTGACGTAAGCCCCGAATTCCCATTTATCCATCGAGGGTAGCGTCTGGTTACTCAATGTCACCGTCTGCACAGGTGCATCGCCACTGCTGGCCGTTCCGGCGGTAGTATAGGTGATACTGAACTTATGGTCGCTTTCATTTATCCTGGCGGCGGGTAGGAGGAAGAAGTCGGCAAGCAGCTTTTTCTCGTCTTTCACGGCCGGTACGGCGAAGGGGAGAGTGACCGAAGGAGATACGGTAATCATTTCTATAGGATTCAGGTAAGTCCACTCTACATATTTAGTATAAGATGGCGTAGGGGTACGAAACCCCAGTATGGCTTTCTTGGTGGCCTGCATTGAGAAAACGGTCACCTGTTTGCCTTGCACGTTGTCGCCGCTTTTTAGGTATACGGATACTCTTGTCAGGGCATGGCTCATGTGAAGACTCACTTTTCCATTGTTCGTGCCGTAAGTCTGGTTCATCAGCGGCGGGATAGAAACAAGCAGGTCCGTCTGGTCGTTATCCTTGACAGGCACGGTGTAGTTGAAAGTGGGGTAGCCTGCATCCGTTACCGGGCGGAAGGAAGGATTACTGCCGCTTACCTCTTTTACATACGGGGCGTAGGCAAAGAAAGTGAGCTTGTCGCCCGGGTTGTTGGGCCAGTACTTCACCGGGCTGTAGGTCCACGGCGAGGAGGCATTGCTTCGTTTCACTTCCTGGTTGTACATGAAGTTCGGCTTTTTGCTTATCGTCCAGTCGTTGCTGCCAGTGTAGTAGGCAAAGATGCCCATAGACAGGAGATTGCCGGTGGCAAGCGCTCCGCTTCGTGTCTGTGTATCCTCCACCGTGGTGGAGAAACCGATGGAGCGGTCTCCCAACGGCATGTCCGGGGCATTGTCGTCCGCACCGCATGCGGCGAGCAGTGTCAGGAGAAAGACGGTGACTCCGGCGCGTATCCCGTTTTTGTGAATGAATAGCC
>OBAA01001115.1_pt1 | contig 16779 bp, 15 predicted proteins | sample 1475961 | NCBI WGS metagenome assembly OBAA01 (sample SAMEA2579960, study PRJEB22360) | human gut metagenome | biome: human gut; feature: human-associated habitat; material: faeces | place: Denmark | collected 2008/2010 | reverse complement strand
GTGATAATTTCACCCCCGCGAGCTGCGTATCTTTGCACAAAGTGCATTTTTTTGAATTATAGGATTCCAAAGGAATTTCCTATAATTTAAAAAGAATCCTGCATCTGCAGGATTCTCCTTTTAAACTGTCTGAGCACTATAACCTGGAAGTTCTCCTTCTGCCACCAGTCCTTTTCCGATGCTCTCTGTTCGGATTGCCACATAAAATTCTGCAAATGTCGCATCGCGGGGGTGTATTTACATAAAAGATACCAACCAGTCCGCAAGTCAATGCCGATAATAAGAACCAGCCAAAGAAAGACAGTTCCAACACAAACGCTTCCATCTTGTGCCCGTCCATCATCTGCTGACTCAGCTCCAGCGCACGTTTTCTGTCCATATGTGGATTCTCTGACAAAATATATGGAACAAGTCTGTAACTGTAGCTTTTAATGATTCCAGGTACGATCAAAAGCAGTGTCCACAATAAAATAAACAAATCCCGGAAAAACATTGTCTTAACCACATTTCCATATCTTCCATTCTGGAATCCATAAAACACCTTTGAAGCACTTGTCTGATGCTCTCTGTTCTCCATAAAATATCTGCATCCGCCTACCGATACCGCATTTCCGACAAAAATCGTATATAACGAAGCTAACAAAGCAATCACCAGCAAAATCGCGATTACTATCGAAGAAAAAATAACTCCCCCGAATATCGAATTGCTGCTGTTATAAGAATATGCGCTGTAACTGTCATACGCATATGGATTATTATGCTGTACCTCCAGCGTAGTCTGCACACCGCTTCCGGAACCGGCAAACATACTTCCACTCAAAACTCCTACCACCAGACTTGCAGCCACACACGTCCAGTAATTTCTCTTAAATGCCATCTTCGCATTCATCTTCAAATCATATCTTGTCCACATAACTGTCTTCCTTTCTGCTATCTTTTGTAATTTGCAAGATATTCCATCTCGATTGGATCTATCGGATCTATCGGATTCTCCAGCATACTCTTTCTCTTTCGTTTGCTTCTTTTAATCAGTCCACCTGTTTTGTTATAGATCCAAAACGAATACACCAGAATCTTATTTGCCTTTCCAAGCTTTTCCTTCGTCGTCTTATTATATAACATTCCGCCGACTTCCAAAGGCACCTTTTTTCGAATCAGGGAAATCAGCTCTGTCTCACAAGTCACCCTCTCCGGTAAATCTGTGTAAGCCATACTTACACAGTTCGGACGATGTGCGTCGCTTCCCCCGATTCCCACTTTTTGATACTTATAAGCCAGCTTTGCCGCCTTTTCATTGGACTCCATTGACTCACACGCATTGAATACTTCAATGAAATCAAATCGCTTTATGATTTCCGGATTTTTATAAAATCTCTTTGTGTTCGTAAAGCTCATATACTTTTCTCCGCACGGATGCGCCGGTCCAAGCACACCTCCATGCCGATGGACAAAGTCAATCAGCACAGAGACCGGAAGTCCTTTTAGTTCCAGAAGCCTCATCTTTACCCCTTCCGGCATAATGACAATAATATGCCCTGCATCACAGGTATCATATTCAATTCCTTTCAGGACGACAAAATCCTCATGGCTTTTTCCTTTCATCTTGTTTTTCCAATACCTGTATCCTTTGTACGTGTCGTGATCAGTAATCAGCATCCCTTCAAAGCCATTTGCTTTTAGAATCGTAATATATTCATCTAAACTTACCTTGCTATCCGGGGATCCTTCTTTTACATGACAATGCATATCTATCTTCATAAAATAAGCCCCCTTTTCTTTTTATATACCCATTATACATCTTCACTTCCGAAGTCGCAATGACATAAAATCGGAAGTTTTACAATAAATTTTGTATCTTCTTTATTGCTAACTGCCCAAATCTCCCCACCATGCAGCGTGACAATCTCTTTTGCGATCGCAAGACCAAGTCCGGCATTTCCGGTATCTGTAGATCTTGCACTGTCCGAACGATAAAATTTCTCAAAAATATGTTCCAACTGATGTTTTGGTATCTCTGCTCCCCTGTTCACAAAGGTGACCACAACATTCTCCACACCTTTCGCCGCCTGCACTGTAATCTCACTTCCCGCATCTCCGTAAGCGATTGCGTTTTTTAAAATATTTCCAAACACACGCGCCAATTTGTCTGCCTCTCCGTATATCAAAATCTTCTCGTCAATCTCCATCTTCATGCTCTGTCCTTTTTGTTCCAACATCGGATAAAATTCATCTGCCATCTGATACAACATGAAAGTCAGATTCACCTGCTCCTTCTTTAAGGCAACTGTCTGCATATTTAATTTTGAAATATCAAACAACTCATTGATTAGTTTTTCCAATCGCTTTGCTTTATCATACGTGATCCGCAAATATTTTTCCTGCTGTGTCCTTTCCATCTGTTTCATGTCATTTAGAAGTTCCAGATAGCCGACTATGGAAGTCAGCGGTGTACGGATATCATGCGCAAGATAACCGACCAGATCATTCTTTCTCTGCTCTGTGCGGATTGCATCTTTGGTTCGCTGTTCCAGCGTGATCTTCAGCCGGTTCATTTTCTTCTCAATAAATTCCAGTTCCGGCTCCAATTGTATCTTGTCGTTTTCTTCCTCCAGAAGCTGATTGATGCCGGCTCCAATCTCATCAAAATATTTTATAATTTTCTTTAACGAAAAAGAATATGCGGTTAAAAAAAACAGGATTGTTCCGACTATGCAGACAATCTCTTTCTGCCTTTCCTCCTTAAGTACTCCATCAGATATAATAAACAGACTGACTGCCCATATTATGGTGAGAACTCCGGGAAAAAATGCTGTCTTCCACAATATTTTTTTCTTAAATACCCGAACATCATCCTTCAATTTTGTATCCCACTCCCCACACAGTCTTGATATATTTTGGATTCTCCGCCGAATCATTCATCTTATCCCGCAAATGTCTGATGTGAACCATAATTGTATTCGTACTGTTCACAAAATACTTTTCTCCCCACACTTCCTCAAACAATTTTTCAGAATCCACAACTTTACCACGATTCTTACATAATACCCACAAAATCGAAAATTCTGTCGGGGTCAAAGACAATGGTTCGTCATTGATCGTGCATTCATGGTTCTCTTTGTCTACAACCAGACCGCCGATGATGATCACATTTTCATTCATCTTTACATCCTGCTGATTATACTTCGTCACTCTGCGAAGCTGTGCTTTGACTCTTGCAACAAGCTCCAGCATCTGGAATGGCTTTGTGATATAATCATCTGCCCCTATCGTAAGTCCGGTAATCTTATCAATGTTCTCGTCTCTTGCAGTCAGCATAATCACCGGAAAGTGATGATTCTCACGAATCTTCTGACAGATATCAAATCCATCGATATCCGGAAGCATCACATCTAAAATTGCAAGGTCAATATCCTCTTTCTCTACACACTTTAACGCATCTTTTCCGTTATAACATTTCAGCACATTGTAATTTTCGCTTTTTAAATATACTTCTACTAAATCTGCAATCGCCTCTTCATCATCTACTACAAGAATGTTTATCGCCATATATTTTCCTCTTTTCTTAACGGTTTAAAAGTATTATAGCAAACTCTTGTGTACAAAATATATATTTTTTCTTAAATAAACCATCTTTCTTATCCAAATTAAAAAGAAGACCAGCGATTACCAGCTGATCTTCCTAAAATCCTACTCAAAAAGTCTTATTCTTTTCCATCAAAGCAATATGTACAAAGTTTACATGGTTCCAATCCGATAGACGCAATCAAATCATCCAGTCTGTGGTATCTCAATGTCGTAAAGTTCTGTTGCTTGCGCACTCCTTCCAGCATTGCTGCATAGCGGTCACTGTTTGGATCTGCGTACTCACCAAGTACCTTTTCTGCATTCTCTCCCTCACGTTCCAAAATAATTCTGCGGGTAATCAGATCCAGTTCTGATTTTGAACGTGAGAAATTCAAATATTTACATCCATAAAGCAACGGCGGACACGCCGGTCTTACATGAACTTCTTTCGCGCCACTGTTATATAAAAATTCCGTCGTCTCACGAAGCTGTGTTCCTCGCACGATTGAATCGTCGATCAAAAGCAGTCTCTTGTCTTCAATTAAAGACGGTACCGGGATCAGTTTCATTCTCGCTACTTTTTCTCTCTGTGCCTGATTTGTAGGCATAAATGATCTGGACCAGGTAGGTGTATATTTGATAAATGGTCTCGCATAACGATAGCCCGATTCGTTCGCATATCCAATCGCATGTGCAATACCGGAATCCGGAACACCTGCTACCACATCCGGCTCGATGGTTCCTTTGTCACGTTTTGCCAGCATACTGCCGCATTTATAACGCATCTCTTCCACATTCACTCCCTCGTAAGAAGAAGTCGGGTATCCATAGTACACCCAGAGGAACGAACAGATCTTCATATCTTTTTTTGCCTCTGAAACGACTTCCACACTCTCTGGTGTAATGTAGACAATCTCCGCCGATCCAAGTTCTTTATAATCAGAGTATCCCATACTCATGTATGCAAAACTTTCAAATGAAACACAATATGCATCTTCTTTTTTGCCAACCATCAGCGGAGTACGTCCATAACGGTCTCTCGCTGCATAGATTCCCTCGTTTGTCATGATCAGCATTGTCATGGAGCCGTCAATGATCTCCTGCACATATCGGATTCCTTCCACGATCGTCTCTTTTTTGCAGATCAACGATGCTACCAGTTCAGTTGCATTGATCTGCCCGCCGCTCATCTCCTGAAAATGTGTATGCCCATTCTCATAGACAATATTCAAAAGTGCATCCAGATTGTTGATCTTTCCAACTGTTGTGATTGCAAAACTTCCCAGATGCGACTGAATCAAAAGCGGCTGTGGTTCAAAATCAGAAATACAGCCGATTCCGATATTTCCTTTCATCTCCTCGACATCCCGCTCAAACTTTGTACGAAACGGAGAGTTCTCAATATTATGAATCGCACGGTGAAAACCGCCTTTTCCAAATGTTGCCATTCCACCGCGTCTTGTCCCCAGATGTGAATGATAATCTACGCCATAAAATAAATCTAATATGCAGTCTGTCTTTGCAGCAACGCCAAAAAATCCACCCATGTATTTTCTCCTCTTTTCAATTATCTTATTAGCTCATTAACAGAATAAGTTTAGCACGAATCGCCCGCAAGTGCAAAGAAAGATAGTTAATTATTTTTAAAGAGGGTTTATAAGTCTCATTAATAATACTATTGTAACATGCAGAAAAATCACATATAATAAGAACATAGAAACAATGTATTTTTCTTTTCGAAAGCCGGGGAATCTCTATGAAACTAACACAGGATAACTGCTACAAACTAGCATTGGAAATTACAGGCTGTAACGGAATGGAATGGCCGTTTTTTTCTTCTAAGATTTTAGAATTCAACAATCTGGAACTGCTGCACGCTCTTGTGACATGCGCGACTCCATCTCAGCATCTGGCTTTATGGCATCATGAAAAGCGGAGCCAGGAATTTATTTTTAAAGTATCGATGATTGAATCCATTCTTTCTGTCTGCGACGGCTATCTAATCAAATCTCCTGAGACAGAATATTTAGATGCGAGCGAAAAAAGTGTTACCTCCTACTATCTGGGACTTATTTTTACAAAGCTTTTCAGCATGAAAGAATTTCAGACAGACTATTTTTTGAACACAACACTTTTTGAACAGGTCTACGGGAAAGAATCTTTTATCTGCAACGGGCGCAAAAAACCCTCCTTTGTCGGTCTGACACAAGCCGATGAAAAATGGAGTATCTGGGAGCCGACAGGAAAACGTGATCATGCTCCGAAGGCATTAAGCGATGCATTCAATCAAGTGCTCGGTATCAAAAGTGTAAATGGGCAGGCACTCGCATTTGCAATGGCATCTATGACCTATTTTGACACCAAACACAATGAGCTTCAGGGAATTCTCCGCAATGCACCGGAAGGTAAAAAAGCCGATGTCCACTTTGACAAAGAACAGTTTTTGACTCTCTACTACCGACATATCTGTGAATTGTTTGATGAATCTCTTCGTCGGAGGCCTTTTGACAGTGTCATTGATTATATTGACGGTTATCTGGAGATTGAGTTGGAGCTTTTCGGACTCAACATAGATGAAGACGAAACAGATGAATATGCCAGAAAGCGCCGTGTGAAATTAGGTGTTCCGAAAAAAATTCTTGAATATTTTCAATATCACACACCAGCCGCCAAACAAGAAATCTTGTTATCCGACATTGTAGATGCCATTCCAGACAATGAGCCAGAACTTCAGGATTCCCATTTTTTCATGGGACGGGACAAAATATATTTTCGAATTGTATAGAAAATACATCATTTATTCGTAAAATTCAAAATTATTGGCAACAATTTTATTGACAGTATGCTATAATAGAAAAGAATAATGTATTATGTTGCCGTACAGTTTGTTAGGAGGGTATGATTATGGCTACAAAAAGACAAGTTAAAAAACAAGAAAGTAAATTAAATGCAATGAAAGCAAAAGCTGCTCCTGTAGTGGAAAAGGTTGCTGAGAAAGCTGCTCCTGTAGTGGAGAAAGTCGTAGAAAAGATTGTTGCCAGAAGAGAAAGTAGAAAAAAAGCCTCCCCCTGCCGTAGAGAAAGCTGCAGAAAAAGTTGTGGAAGAGACAAAAGAAGCTGCAAAAAAGGTAAGAAAAGCAGCTCCAAAAAAAGAGATGAAGACGACTTTGATCGTAGAGCACCAAGGAAAGCAAGTGGAAGACAAAGACATGATTGCAGCAGTGAAAAAGGCATGGACGAAATCAGGTAGAAAAATTGGCGACATCAAGACTATGACATTATATGTAAAACCTGAAGAAGCCGCTGTATATTATGTAATCAACACAACCGAGACCGGAAGTGTAGCATTTTAATCATTACTGGAATAACAATACTTGATATATATGATTGTAAGGATAGGATAGAAGTTTTTACTTCTGTCCTTTTTTCTTCCTCCGGAATAGAGACAGCCTCTTTTTTATATACTAAACTAAATCCTATTTTTGAGGTTCTTATGAGGCCATTCTCACACAAAAAAATAATCGGTACTTCTCTTTTATTTATCGCTGCATTCCTCGTCGGTCACTTTTTTGCCCGGACAGTGGAACATTTTCAGACAAAGTCGGTCACCACATCTGCCACCGGCAATTGGGGGCTGAGTTTTCAGGAGGACGGAAAACCTCCCGTTGCAAATGCGACCTACGAAGACTTAAAGCAATATGATGCTTACTACGCCGAAAATACCGACCAAAAGGTAATCTATCTTACATTCGATGCCGGCTTTGAAAATGGTAACACGCCAGCCATCTTAGATGCACTGAAAAAACACAATGTTCCGGCTACATTTTTTGTCGTCGGGAATTTCCTCTCCGACAACCCCGATCTGATCAAGCGTATGGTCGAGGAAGGTCATATCGTAGGAAATCATACTTATACGCACCCGGACATGTCCAAAATTTCCACGATGGAAAGCTTTTCAAAGGAAATTCAGGATGTCGAAAAACTCTATCAGGAAATCACCGGAAAAGAAATGATAAAATTTTATCGCCCTCCGCAAGGAAAATACAGTGAAGAAAACTTAAAAATGGCAAAAGAACTCGGCTATAAGACGTTTTTCTGGAGTCTTGCCTATGTTGACTGGTATCAGGATAAACAACCGACAAAAGAAGAGGCATTTGACAAACTACTTGGAAGAATACATCCCGGCGCTGTCGTTCTGCTGCATAACACTTCTTCCACAAACGGACAAATCTTAGATGAGTTGCTGACAAAATGGGAAGAAATGGGATATACCTTCAAATCTCTGGACCAGATGCCATAAAGCCAAAAAGATGGGTGAACATTACTTTCGTTCCCCATCCTTTCTCCATTTTACCACACTCGCTTCTAAATAGCACTTTTCTTATCCAAGTGCAACATCCAATATCATCATTACAAGGAAACCGACAACAAATCCGAGTGTGCCCATCTTCCCGTTTTCTCCCATATGAGCCTGTGGAATCAGTTCTTCCACAACGACATAGATCATTGTTCCAGCAGCAAACGCAAGTAATATTGCAATCGATGCATTCGCAAATCTCGCAAATACTGCTGCAAGCACACCAAAAAGAGGTTCTACAACCGCTGTCATACTCGCAATGACAAATGCTCTTTTTTTACTTACCCCTTCTTTCACAAGCGGCAATGCAACTGCCGTCCCTTCTGGGAAATTCTGAATTCCAATTCCGATCGCCAGTGCAACCGCACCTGACAACAACGCCGTATCTTGCATATTTTGTCCCGCCAGTGCAAATGCAAGCCCGACTGACATTCCTTCCGGAATATTGTGAGTTGTAATTGCTATGATCAGCATTGCCGTACTTTTTCCCAATGTAAGCTGTGTACTTTTTTCTCTCTCATACCATGCTTTCATCAGCCCGTCTGCCACAAGCAATGTGATGACTCCCAACAAAAAACCACCGGTCATGACAAGCCATCCAACCTGCCCGTTTGCCTCTGCAAAATCAATCCCCGGAAGCAGCAGCGACCACACGGACGCAGCTATCATAACTCCCCCGGCAAATCCTAAAAATCCACACTGCAGATTTCCGCTGACTTCCCGTCTGACAAAGAAAATCCCCGCAGCTCCTAAAGCTGTTATGAGAAAGGTTCCAAGTGTTCCAAATAGTGCCATTAAAATTCCATTCATATACGATCACCTCTGCTGATACTATATGAAAAAAACAGCTTTCCGTGAAAGAAAGCTGTCTCCTTAATTATTCTGTGTATGGCTCTTCTTCATTCTGTTTGACAGTTACTCCGACATCCTGAAAATCTACTTTTGCCCATACGTCTTTATTCACTTTTATCTTAGTGTCTTTTTTCCAGCCATCATAAACCTCATTGAACTTTTCACTTTTCCGAGAATTTACGATTGTCTCCTTTTTCGCATCTGTCGCATCTCTGTCGAGCAGACTTGTCACTTTTGCGACGTAGAGTCCATTCTCTGTCTCTATGACATCTGTAAATCCGCCCACTCCCAAAGAATCTGCTGCCGCAATCAACTCCGCGGCCGGCGATGTACTCTCTGAATCAAAGGTAGCTGTCTGCGCTTCCTTGCCTTGTTCTGTCGCATAAGCCGCAAAATCTTCCGCCGCTTTTGCACCTTCCAGGAAAGCTGCTGCCGTCTCTTTCAGGGCTGCCTTTTCTTCATCTGTCAAAGTCTTAGAATTCCCTTCTTCGTCTGTTGTCGTATATGGAAAACTTACATACTGCATACTCTTTTGCGCAGCCTCTTCATCCGAAACTTCTGTGCTTACATCCTTTGTCACCGCATCCGTCATCTTCTTCTGAATCGTAAGCAGAGTCAGCACTCTTTCCACATACTCCGTCTCTCCGGATACCAATTCTTTGGCTTCCAGCTCATTGCCCTCATCGAATTTCTTTGCCGCTTCCTGAATCGCACTCTTTTCTTCATCTGTCAACACAACCTCGTATTCTGCCATGTGGTCTTCCAGAATATACATCTGTTGAAGCGCATCCATCACACTGTCTTTTACATTGTCCTCATAAGTCTTTCCCTCACTTACTTCCTGCGTCCACATGTTGTCTCCAAGCATAGAGCCTAAGTTTGTCTCAATCATTCCCTGCTGGTATCTCGCATAAAAATTTGCAACTCCTGCCGGTATCTTATCCCCTCCAACAGTTGCCACTGTATCTGCGTTTTCAAAGCTTGCACATCCTGTCATTGAGACTACTGCAAGAGATGCCGCTGTCGCAAATACGACTACTTTCTTTTTCAGATTCCTCATAACTGCCTCCTTTGTATTTCTAATTCTTAATTATAGCGGTTTTTCTTTATTCTATCAATGTTTTTATATCATTTAACACTTTTTTCACAAGTTCCAGCACATCATCGTCTTTCTCTTTTTTATTTCTTGCTTTCTTTTCATAGACAAAATAAGGATTCGTATCAACCGTAAATTTAAGCGCCCCTTTGTATTGATCAAGCAGCATCGGAATCCGCTCTGCATGCACCTTCGCACGTTCATACATTGTAAACCGGAACTGTTCCCCTTTTTGCTCCACAGCAACTAAATATGCACTGTGTGCAAGTGATTTCAACAGCGCAATCTGCAAAAGCTGCTGAACTTTTCTCGGAATATCTCCATATCGGTCAATCAATTCTTCCAGCATGTCATCCATCTCCGCCTCATTTTCAATACTTGCAATCCGCTTATAAATATCGAGTTTCTGGTACTCATTTGGAATATACGACGCCGGAATAAACGCATCTACATTCAAATCTACTGTTGTTGTATATGGCTCCTCCTCAATCTCACCCTTCAGCTGCTTAACTGCCTCATTGAGCATCTTACAATACAGGTCATACCCGACAGCCTCCATATGTCCGTGCTGTTCTGCCCCCAGAAGATTCCCTGCTCCGCGGATTTCCAAATCCCGCATGGCGATTTTAAAACCAGAACCAAGATCTGTGAACTCACGGATTGCTGACAGGCGTTTCTCTGCCACTTCACGCAGGAGTTTATCTCTTTTGTATAGCAAAAACGCATATGCCATTCGATTGGAACGTCCCACACGTCCTCTTAGCTGATACATTTGCGAAAGTCCGAGCTGGTCTGCATCGTGGATAATCATTGTATTTGCATTGGAAATATCAAGTCCCGTCTCTATGATCGTCGTCGACACAAGCACGTCGATTTCCCCATTGATAAAATCAAGCATAATGTTCTCAAGCTCCCGTTCTTTCATCTGCCCATGCGCAAATGCCACATTTGCCTCCGGCACAAGCTTTTGCACCTTGTCCGTAATCTCATCGATATCTTTCACTTTGTTATACACATAATACACTTGTCCCTGACGGGATAATTCTCTTTGTATCGCCTCGCGCACCATCTCATCATTGTATTCCATGACATATGTCTGAATCGGCATACGGTCAACCGGAGCCTCCTCAAGCACGCTCATATCACGTATTCCGATAAGACTCATATGCAAGGTTCTCGGAATCGGTGTCGCTGTCAGCGTCAGCACATCAATATTCTCTTTTAATTTTTTAATCTGCTCCTTATGCTGCACTCCAAAACGCTGTTCTTCATCGATGATCAAAAGTCCCAAATCTTTAAACTCCAAATCTTTGCTCAGCACACGGTGCGTACCTACCACGATATCCACCAGACCGCGTTTTGTGTCCTCAATTGTCTTTTTCTGCTGCGCCGGAGTACGGAAACGGCACATCAGGTCGACTCGCACCGGAAACTCCTTCATGCGCTGCACAAACGTATTATAATGCTGCTGGGCAAGTATCGTCGTCGGAACGAGATACACCACCTGCTTATTCTCCTGCACCGCCTTAAATGCCGCGCGGATCGCAATCTCTGTCTTGCCGTATCCAACATCTCCACAGATCAGGCGATCCATGATCTTGGTGCTCTCCATATCTTTTTTCGTCGCCTCGATTGCAAGCAGCTGATCCTCCGTCTCCTCAAACGGAAACATCTCCTCAAATTCTCTCTGCCATACTGTATCCTCTCCATAGACAAATCCATGTTTTTCCTGTCTTGCCGCATACAGTTCGACAAGGTCCTTTGCAATCTCTTTTACTGCCCCGCGAACTCTTGTCTTCGTCTTCGTCCACTCTTGTCCACCAAGCCGATTAAGCTTTGGTTTCTTTGCATCTGCGCTTGCATACTTTTGGATCAGATCCAGCTGAGTTGCCGGAATATACAGATTCCCGCCCGCCGCATAAGCAATTTTCATATAGTCTTTGGAAACTTTATCCACCTCAATCTTTTCGATTCCCTGATAAATCCCCAATCCATGATTTTCATGTACTACATAATCTCCGACCTTCAGTTCTGAAAAGCTCTGTATTTTCTGTCCCTCATATACTTTACGCTTTCTCTTTTTCTTTTTTTGCCCAAAGATATCCGTTTCAGAAATGACGATGAATTTGATCATCGGATATTCATATCCTTCCGTCACATGCCCGTAAGTCACCATGATTTCTCCTGGATTAACCTCTCGTTCTACATCCTCACTGTAGAAACTGCTTAGATTATAATCTCTTAAATCTTCTGCCAGACGTTTTGCTCTTGTTCGGGAACCGGAAAGCAAGATCGCACGGTACCCTTTTCTCTTTAACTGCTTCAGATCCCGTGTCAGCATCTCAAAACTGTTATTATACGGGTTTACCCCTTTTGCCTGCAAATGATACAGACCACGCGTCTTAAATTCTTTGCACTTCATCTCCAATGCCGACATCCCTATACTATAGTATTGATTCATCTTGTCGGCAATCTCTTTTGTGGAGAACAGTTTCATCTCCTCGTCCGAGACCGCATACCCACATTCCATACGGTTTGCCTGTGCCTGCACAAATTCTTCCTCCACAGACTCTCCCTTTTCAATCAGGCGCACCGGCTCATCCAAAAACAGCATACTTGTTTTCTTATCAAAATAATCTAAAAATGAAACACGTTTTGCCTGTTCTTCCGGAAAATCTGTTGCCGGATAGATACGAATCGATTCCAGATTCTCAATAGAGCGCTGGCTTTCCACATCAAATGTACGGATAGAATCAATTTCATCTCCCCACATCTCAATACGCACAGGTACTTCTTCCGTCAACGGATAAATATCTAAAATACCTCCCCGCACCGCAAACTGTCCGGGACCTTCGATCCGTTCTTCCCTCTCATATCCAAGAAGCACCATATCTTTTTTTAATTTCTCAAAGTCAAGCTCCTGTCCTGCCTCCAAAGAGATGACCCTCTTTTCCATCTCTTCCAGCGGAAGCAAAGAATCCATAAAGCCGTCAAAGCTTGTGATCACAGTGACTTGTTCCTGTTCAAGCAATGCCTGGTACACTTCCATTCTCTGTTTAATCAAAAACTTGCCACGAAGATCTGCCTGATAAAACAATAAGTCTTTTGCCGGATAGATCCATACATCAGAATCCAGAAAACGGTACTCTTCATAAATTTGTTTTGCCTTGAGCTCACTGGAAACAGCGATGATTTTTCGTTTAAAACCATCGCCCAGCGCATACATCAAATGTGTTTTCTGGGAAGTGACACAACCTGATATCTGTATCATTCCCTGCTTTTCCGTTCTTTTTTTCTGAATCTCTTCATACTCCGCCAATTCTTTCAGCGGTCCTGCAAAAAACTGCATGTTCTCCTCCTTCTATGCTTTTACTTTTTTGTTGAACACATTCATCGCAGCCTCAATCTCACCTTGCACAATCTGCTCTACTGCATCAGATGCATGTTCATATCCTTCTTCCATCAATTCTCTTTCCTGTTTAGAAAAATGACCGAGCACATAGTCTGCCAGATCGTAATTCTTCGGTTTTTCTCCTACTCCTACTTTAATTCTCGGAAATACCGTTGTGCCAAGATGGGCGATAATACTCTTGATTCCGTTGTGACCGCCCGCACTTCCTTTTTTGCGGATGCGAAGTTGTCCTACATCCAGACTGATGTCATCATAAATGACAAGCAGATCAGACTCCGGATCAATCTTGTAGTAATTTACAATTCCCCCAACGCTCTCTCCGCTCAAATTCATATAAGTCTGCGGTTTTACAAGAAGTACTTTCTGCCCCGCAATGACTCCTTTCCCGCAGAATGCCCGACACTTCCTTGCATCCACTGATATATTATATTTCTCCGCCAACACATCTATGACATCAAACCCGGCATTGTGTCTCGTTCCTTCATACTGAGCCGTCGGATTTCCTAATCCTACTATAACAAACATCATTTCACCTCTTCTTTTTACTGCTTTTCTTATTTTACAAGAACTATCCTCGTTTGTCACGCAAAAGCCATGAATAATTTTCCAAACTTCTTCATACATTATAAAAAGTAAACAATTATCGTTCGATAGATTAGGAGGCCTCTATGAGTTCCAAGACCAAAATCGTTGTCTTACACATGAAAGAAGTGATTTATACTGTAGTGTTTGTCGTGCTGGGAATTTTGCTGATCCTGCTGCTAACCTTTATGTTCCTCCCAAATGATGAAAAACATACATCCAAAAAACAAGAATATATGCCCGGTGTCTACACTTCCACCGTCACTTTAAATAACACTTCTCTGGAAGTGGAAGTTGCAGTGGACAGCTCACACATCAACTCCATCCGGTTCAGCAATCTGGATGAAACAGTTGCAACAATGTACCCGCTGATTCAGCCTGCAATCGAAAATATTGCAGAGCAAGTCTATGATTCCCAGTCGCTGGAAAATATATCCTTCCCGGAAGATAATCCTTACACCTCTCAGGTCATCATAAACGCAATTGATGATGCATTAAAAAAAGCCACGGTCAAATAAAACCGTGGCTTTTTGCTTCTCTTAGCCTTCTACAACAAGATAGCGTCCGTCAGAAACCGGAAATACTTCCGAAGCCTCCTCAAGCTCATCATCTGTCATCTCTGCGATATCCGCTCCGTTCTCTTCAAAGTAATCTCTTACTTCGTCCAACGAATCCACGACAACTGCCATGCAGTCCTCCAAAAATGCCTCTGCTTCCTCAAGAGTCTCCGCAACCGGTTCGTCAAATAACTGTAACTGTTTCTCCAAAAAAACTTTTAAACATTCTTCATCATATTCATACATTTTAAAATTCCTCCTATATACCCTTTCCTATCATATGAATTAATTCTTCTGGTCTGTCAATGATATGCTCCGCACCATTTTCCTTAAGTATTTCTCTTGAGCGAAATCCCCAGGATACGCTCACTGTCTTCATACCCGCTGCATGCCCCGTCTTAATATCCACTTCAGAATCTCCGACGTACACACATTCTTCTTTTTTACATCCAAGCTTCTCTGCAATCATCAGCGCTGCGCTCGGATCCGGCTTTCTCGGTACACTGTCTATCTGTCCCTGAACATATGAAAAAACATCTTCCCCGAAAAATTCCTTCACCACATCAACAGCCTGCAAATGCGGCTTGTTCGACAGCACCGCCAGCTTGATTCCACTCTTCTTCAACTGTTCAAGCATCTCTGCGATTCCATCGTATGGTGTTACATGATATGTACAATTTTCTCCAAATATACGTCCATATATCTCCATTGCCGGCTCCATCTGAGATTTTTCTAAATCTCCTCCTGCCACCAAGGCACGTTCGATCAGACATCTCGCACCATTTCCGACAAAGCTTCTGCACTGCTCTTGTGTAATTTTCTTAAGCTTTAATTCTTTCAACGTTTCATTAACTGAATATGTTAAGGATTCTAATGTATCTGTCAATGTCCCGTCCAAATCAAATATGCATGCTTTATACATTGTGTGCCTCCTTAATTTTTTATAGCATCAGTATAGTATGAACACTCTGAAATTTCAATATCTTTTTTTACAACCTCCAAAAAGTAGTGAAGGCAGTATACTTCTCTCCTCGCACACTGCCCATGTTTTTCTCCCCTCTCATGCCATCAGATACTGGCGCATCACCTTCAATGCGTGTTTTTCAAGTCTGCTCACCTGTGCCTGGGAAATATCAATATCCTCCGCAACTTCCATCTGGGTGCGCCCCTCAAAAAAACGTAATCGGATAATATATTTTTCTCTCTCTCCCAGATGTTCCATCGCTGCCTGAAGCGCCAGTTCCTCAATCCAGTTCTCTTCTTTATTTTTTTTGTCACTGATCTGATCCATCACATAAAGTGCATCTCCACCGTCATTATAGACCGGCTCATTTAAGCTCATCGGCGCCTGAATCGCATCCATCGCAAACACAATATCTTCTTTTGCTATGCCAATCTCTTCTGAGATTTCCTGAAGTGTCGGCTCCCTTAGATTCCGTTTCATATATCCCTCTTTTGCATAGATTGCTTTGTATGCCGTATCCCGCAGCGAACGACTTACACGAATCGAATTATTGTCTCTCATATATCTTCTGATCTCCCCGATAATCATCGGAACTGCATAGGTAGAAAATTTGACATCCAGCTCTGTGTTAAAATTATTGATTGCCTTGATCAGCCCGATGCATCCTATCTGAAACAGATCATCCGGATTTTCATTGCTATTCGTAAAACGCTTGATTACGCTTAATACCAGTCTTAGATTTCCTTTTATATATTGCTCTTTCGCTCCCTCATCTCCTGCCTTAATCTTTGCAAATAGTGCATTTTTCTCTTCTTCCTTAAGCAGCGGCAGCTTCGACGTGTCCACACCACATATTTCCACTTTATTCAGTGCCATCTTCGTATCCTCCCACGATTTCTTTCTAGTAGGATTCTCTGCATTGTGCGGTGTAAATATACTATTTTGAACGAAATAAAAAAAATAATAGTCCTTGACACTTGTTCAAGAACTATTATTTCAAACGGTTCATTACCGGTTCCATTTATCTGCCAGATTTTTAATCTGAGCTTCTAATTTCGCAAGGTCTTTATTTGCGAGACCTTCATTTTTCATAATAACTTCAAGCAGATATTTTCCCGCGTTTACCGTGCGGTTAAATGCACTTTCTGCTCTCAATTTCTCTGGTTTCTCCACTTTCTTCTTCACAATCGGATTTCCTTTTGACAGAATCTGATTCGTCGCAAGATCTACACATCCGCCTGAATACGGTGCGAATGCCGGTATGTCAAATCTCTCAGTCACTGTCTCTGCAAAGGAATCGGTCACCTGATCCTCGCCATGCACGACAAATACATGCCTGATATCCGATTCAAATCCACCAAGCCAGTCAAGCAGTCCATTCATATCCGCATGGCCG
>OBAA01001058.1_pt1 | contig 17728 bp, 17 predicted proteins | sample 1475961 | NCBI WGS metagenome assembly OBAA01 (sample SAMEA2579960, study PRJEB22360) | human gut metagenome | biome: human gut; feature: human-associated habitat; material: faeces | place: Denmark | collected 2008/2010 | reverse complement strand
TGCGACTTGCCGGCTGCGGCAGCCAACCGGCACTGCACATGGGTACCCGGGGCCAAACAAAACAGAAAGCACCCGCCTGCCGCGGAACCGAATGCCGGAAGGAAGGAACACGCCGGGGCGGAAAAGGCTACTCGCCCCGCCGGGAGATGTCGAAGCTGAAATTTTGCCCGTCCTTTGTTCCCATGGCGCTCTCCTGCCAGCGGTTGTTCGCCGCATCCCACTCCGAAAAAATAGCTATATGGTCGTACTCGAACGGCAGGATCACCTTCCCGTTATTGGCGACGATCCCGAAGCGTTTACGCCCCGTGGCATCGGAGATGGAGGCCGCCGCGTGCCCGTATTTTCCTCCGTCCTGCAAATCGCCCACACGGAACGGCAGCACAGTTTCCCCGTTGGGGCCGATCAGCGTATAGGTATATTCGCCGTCCTGCTCCATGCCGACCCATGTGTTGGCAAAGCGGAAGCCCGAAGCCATGTCGAACTGACAGGGGATTACCTCCTTCCCGCTGCGGTCGATATAGCCGTAGGCCAATTTCCCGCCCGCAACGACCTTGCTCACTACGGCCCGGTCGCCCAGGAACTCCTCGGCACTGTAAAAGTTGCACGGCACGACCTGTCGCCCCGACTTGTCGATGAACCCCCATTTGACATAGTATTTTCCCTGAATGCCGACCGGGGCCAGCCCGTCCTGCGCGAAATCCCGGGCGTCGTCGAACTGCACAGGAATAACGATTCCGCCATCCGGGGCGATATACCCGAACTTCCCGCAGAATTCGTACGCATCCCGGAGCGTAATCCCCGCCACGTTTTCCTTCTCGACATAGGCACCGACACCCACGCGGGCGAGCCCGTTGGAAAAATCGCTGCAATAGTCGTAACCAAGGCTGCGGACATTGCCCAGCGTATCGGCGAGCGAGAATTCCCGTTTGGCGGCCGTGCCGGTGCGGGCCACACAGACCCCGTTACGGACACCGCCCAAGCGCTCCCACTCCAGCGGCACGACCACACGCCCCGAGCGGTCGATCAGGCCGTAGAGCATCCTGCCATCCCCGGCTTTCCGCCCGACCACGGCATGGCCGTTGCCGAAATCCGCGGCATCGTCGTAGGCCGGCGGCACCACCACCTGCCCGAGGGTATCGGCATACCCGTATTTCCCGTTGGATTTCATACGCGAATCGGGAATACGGTACCCGCCCTTATTGACCCTTATAAGTCCGTCGACCGCAGGCCACACCACATCGTATTTCGCATCGAGCCGCCGCGCCACCTCCGGGCTTTGCGCCACGACATGTCCGGTAAAAATCACTCCGCCCAGCAAAGTCGCCACGGACATGATGCGATGCTTGATCATATGCCTGTTATCTTTTTGATTTCGTTGAGTTTATTAAGCGCCTCGATGGGTGTCAGCGAATTGATGTCCAGCCCCTTGATCTGGTCGCGGATCTGCACCAGCACCGGATCGTCCAGCTGGAACATCGACAGTTGCATGTTCTGCGGGGCACCGGCTTCGGCAGCCTCCCTGACCGACGGCGAGGGTTTCTTGCCGCGGCTTTTGAGGCTGCGGCTCGGTACGATTTCGTTGTTGCCATAGACCAATTCGAGGTTGCGCAGGATCTCGTCGGCACGCGACACCACCGACATCGGCATGCCGGCCATGCGCGCCACGTGGATACCGAACGAGTGTTCCGTGCCGCCGCGTTCGAGCTTGCGCAGGAAGACGATCTGGTTGCCCATCTCCTTGACGCTCACGTGGTAGTTCTTCACGCGGGGGCACATCTGCTCCATTTCGTTCAGCTCGTGGTAGTGTGTGGCGAAGAGCGTTTTGGCGTGCGCCGTCGGGTGGTTGTGCAGGTACTCGACCATCGCCCAGGCGATGGAAATACCGTCGTAGGTACTCGTGCCGCGGCCGATTTCGTCCAGCAGGACGATGCTGCGGTCGGAGATGTTATTGAGGATGCTGGCCGATTCGAGCATCTCGACCATGAAGGTCGATTCGCCCTGCGAGATGTTGTCCGACGCCCCGACGCGCGTGAATATCTTGTCCACCACACCGATATGCGCAGACTTGGCGGGAACGAAGGATCCCATCTGCGCCATCAGGATGATGAGCGCCGTCTGCCGCAGCAGGGCCGACTTACCCGACATGTTGGGGCCGGTGATCATCATGATCTGCTGTTCCTTGTCGTCGAGCAACACGTCGTTGGGAATATACTCCTCCCCTACGGGCATGAGCGTCTCGATGACGGGATGGCGTCCCTGGCGGATGTCGATGCGCTTGCCGTCGTCGAGCACGGGGCGGACATAGCGGCGTTCGCAGGCGATGCGGGCGAAGGATTGCAGGCAGTCGACACGCGCCACGACAGCGGCGTCGCGCAGCAGCACGGCGAGCGAACGGCTTATGTGGGCGATGATGTCGGCATAGATGCGCTGTTCGATCACCAGCATCTTCTCCTCGGCCCCGAGGATCTTCTCTTCGTATTCCTTCAGCTCCTCGGTGATGTAGCGTTCGGCATTGGCAAGGGTTTGCTTGCGGATCCAGCTCTGGGGAACCTTGTCCTTATGGGCGTTGCGCACTTCGATATAGTAGCCGAAGACGTTGTTGTAGCTGATCTTGAGCGACGGGATGCCCGTCGTCTCGCTCTCGCGCTGCTGGATGCGTGCCAGGTAATCCTTGCCGTGGAGCGCAATGCGGCGCAGGTCGTCCAGCTCGGGATCCACGCCGTCGGCGATGACGCCGCCCTTCTGAATCTGGTTGTTGAGCGGATCGGGGTATATCTCCCGCGCGATGCGGTCGCGCACGTCGGTCATCAGGTCGATCTGCGCCGCCAGCGCATGCAATCGGTCGTCGTCCGTGGATTCGAGCGCCGCCTTGAGCAATTCGACCGCAAAAAGCGAATTCTTGAGCTGCACCAGTTCCCGGGGCGTCACCCGCGCCGCGGCGATACGCGACGCGATACGCTCCATGTCGCCCACCAGCGCCACCTGCTCGCGCACGGTGTCGGCCAGGTCGGCATCCTCGACGAAATGTCCGACTACGTCCAGCCGTTCGTTGATCTGCACGGTATCCTTGACGGGCATGGCGATCCACCGTTTGAGCAGGCGGCCGCCCATGGGGGTGAGCGTGCGGTCGATGACATCGGCGAAGCTGCACTTCTCGCACCCCCCGTTCGACGAGAACAGCTCGAGGTTGCGGATCGTGAATTTGTCGACCCACACGTAGTCGTCCTGGTCGATACGCGAAATCGAACGGATATGGGCGATGTCGCGGTGCTCGGTGAATTCGAGGTAGTAGAGGATGGCGCCGGCGGCAGATATGCCGCTGGTGAAATGGTTGACGCCGAAGCCCTTGAGCGACGTGGTCGTGAACTGCTTGCAGAGTTTTCCACGGTTGACCTCCTCCGAGAAGACCCATTCGTCGAGCCGGTAGGTGTAATGTTTCGACCCGAAAGCGGCAGAGAAGCGGTCTTCGTAACCGCGCTGGTAGATGATCTCCTTGGGTGCGAGGTTCGAAATGAGCTTGTCGACGTAGTTGTCGGAGCCTTCGGCCACGTAGAACTCGCCCGTCGAAATGTCGAGGAACGCCACACCGGTCGTCTGCCGGCCGAAGTAGACCGAAGCGAGGAAGGCGTTTTCCTTGTTGGCCAGGATATTGTCACCCAGCACGATGCCCGGGGTGACCAGCTCGATCACGCCGCGCTTGACCAGCCCCCTGACGAGCTTCGGGTCTTCGAGTTGTTCGCAAATGGCTACGCGCTCGCCCGCCCGTACCAGCTTGGGCAGGTAGGTGTCGATGGCATGGTAGGGAAACCCGGCCAGTTCGACGTAGGTTGCCGATCCGTTGGCCCGCCGCGTGAGCGTAATGCCGAGGATGCCGCTGGCCTTGATCGCGTCCTCGCCGAATGTCTCGTAAAAGTCCCCTACCCGGAAGAGCAGGATGGCATCGGGATGCACCGCCTTGATCGAATAATATTGCTTCATCAGCGGTGTCTCGACGTATTTTTTGTCTATTTTTTTCTCTGCGTTCACAATAAAAAATTGTATGTAATTTCCATACAAAGATAACAGAATTTGGTTCTCAAACCAAGCCGGGAATGGAAATTATTTTTGTTTTTTTTGCTACGCAAAGATACTCTATTTTACAGAATTTCATTCATTTCGAATACTTTTCGGTAAAATTCGGCCTTCCACTCCACAGGCCGCGGATAGGCCCGCGACGAGGAGGGCATACGCCACAGCCGCATGTTCCGCCCGGCATATTCGAACCCGATGCTCTGGCCTACGGCCAGTTCGTCGCACCCCGTGATCGCACGCAGCGTATCGGTGGCTTTCTGGCCGGTAGTGACGAGGGTGCGGCAGGCCGGGATACGCGCCAGCAGGGAGGCGAGATCCACCTCGCGCACGACTTGAAGAAAATTATCCGACGCATTGTCTTTCAGCCGGATGACTTCGACCGCCGTGTCGTAGAGTGCGATCCCGCGGCAGCGGCAGAAGGCCTCGATGCGTTCCTTGTCGAATTTCCGGCCGCCGGGCATCAGGAAATGCGACTTGTCGCCCGTGGCCAGGTAGCCCACGATCCGCCACATGTCGTTTTGCAGGTTCGGGTAGAAGAAATCCATCGACCAGCGGATGCGCTTGGGCGGGAAACTGCCCAGCATCAGCACCCGGGCATTGGCCGGCAGGAAAGGTTCGAGGGGATGCAGTTCGCTATTCATAGAACTTATTGTCGAAATTTACGAGGTACAGTTTATCGGTGGCGCGCGTCAGCGCCGTGTAGAGCCAGCGGAGCATGTCGCGCGTCATAGGCTCGTCGCCGAACAGGCAGCGATCGACGAAAACGGCCTTCCACTGCCCGCCCTGGGCCTTATGGCACGTCACGGCATAGGAGAATTTCACCTGGAGCGCGTTGAAATGCGGGTTCTCGCGGATCTCCTTGAAGCGCTTGATTTTACTTTTGACGTCGAGGTAGTCCTTCTCGACCTCGTAGAAAAGGCGCGAGGACTCCTCGCGGGTCAGCGCCGGGGATTCCGAGGCGATCGTGTCGAGCAGTATCCTGCATTCGATCTCCGTATCCTCGTAGTCGGGGAATTCGAGCACGACGTCGGCGAAACGGAAGCCGTAGAAATCCTCGTAGCGCCGCAGCCGTTTGAGCCGCGCGATGTCGCCGTTGGCGATAAAGTGCATCGGGCAGTTTTCGGTGTGCCCGGTATAATAATAGTTGTTCTTCACGACCATCAGCATGTCGTTGCTCTCGATCTCCTCCTCGGCATAGAGCACGTTGCGGCGGATGCCCTCGTTGTAACGGTTGGCACGCTTGTTCGAACGGGTGATGACGATGGTTTCGTCGCGGCCGTACCTGGCGTAACAATCCTGCAGCTTATCGAGGAACTCCCCGCCTTCGACCGCCTCGATGTCGGGGAAGCCCATTTCGAAATGGGGGATTTCATGGATGCCGTTCTCGAGCATGCACCGCACGAGCGTGGCATTGAAAAGGATCCCCGACTCGGCCTCCTGGCGCACCACATCGTCCATCGTGGCGTACTCGACATCGCCGAAACGGGCGAGCGACGCGGCGTCGAGCGCCGGGCTGCAATCGGCCCCGACGGGCGGCAGCTGGGCGCTGTCGCCGACGAGCACCAGGCGGCAGTCACGGCCGCTGCGGACGTATTGCACGAGATCTTCGAGCAGCGACCCGGAGCCGAAAAGCGCCCCGCCGCCCGGGCTGTCGGAGAGCATCGAGGCCTCGTCGACGATGAATACCGCCCCCTTCTCGGCATTGAAGTTGAGCGAATATTTCGATTCGTAATCGGCATTGGTGCGCTGTCGGTATATCCGCTTGTGGATGGTAAAAGCCTTTTCCTGAGCGTATTGGGCGAGGACTTTGGCCGCACGGCCCGTCGGGGCGAGCAGGATGGGTTTGATATTCAAATCCTTAAGCGCCCCCACGAGTGCCGCTATCAGCGTCGTTTTGCCCGTGCCGGCATACCCGTTCAGCACGAAAATCCGCGAAAAATCGTCACCTGCAAGGTATTCGGACAATTTTTCTATGATTTTTTTTTGCCCAAGAGTTGTTTCAAAACAAATTTTAGCGTAAATTTGGGTCGCAATACGTGTGCTGAACATGCGTGTGTTATATTTTGTACAAAATTACAAACAAATATTAGATTAGCTTAAAAAATGAAAAAAATCGCTCAAATCATTCTTGCTGTAGCTATCGTGGCGCTGGTCTACGTTATCTACGACCAGATCTCGACCCCGATCAAGTTCGATGACGAGTTGAAGGCCAAGAAAGCCCAGGTCATCGACCGCATCAAGGACATCCGTACGGCACAGCGCGCATTCAAGTCGAAGTACCAGCGTTTCACGGGCAGTTTCGACACGCTGACGAATTTCATCCTGCAGGATACGCTCGAACTCGAGCGCAAGATCGTCGACGAGGATGACTCCGTAGCCATGGCACAGCTGAAGAAGATGGGCAAAAAGAACGTCGAGAAGTTCAAGATCGCCGTGATCGACACGATCTTCTCGCCCAAGCGCCTTTCGAAACAGGACGTAGAGCAGTTGCGTTACATCCCCGGCACCGATGACAAGGCCCAGTACATCATGGAGGCAGGCATCATCACCACCGAGTCGAAGGTCGTGATCCCGATCGTGGAGTGCCGCGCACCCTACAAGATGTTCCTCGACACGGTGGCTTACCGCCAGGAGATCATCAACCTGATCGACGACGAGGTGAACAACTTCAACCGCTACCCCGGCGTCAAGTTCGGTTCAATGGAAGCTGGTAACAATGAAGCAGGTAACTGGGAGTAACACTCCGCAAGCTACAAATAAGGTGTCCATTCAGCTTACGTTGGATGGACACTCTTTTTCGGCGCACGGCCTCGACGGGGAATTCCCGGGGGAGGAGCCCGTGGAGGCGGAGCTGCTGACGGCACGGACGATGCTCGTCCCGGAGGAGGTGCTCGGCACCGGGGACGCAGGAACGCTGCTCGCGGCAAACGGCATGGCTCCCGCCGCGGAAGAGCGCGCCGTATGCAGCCTCCCCGTGCAGGGCATCGTCGCCGTAATGGCTGCGCACCGGGAGGCGTTGCGGCAGGTGGAGGAGAAGCTGGGAGACCGCATCCGCTACACCACCCCGCTGCTCCGGGAGGTGCAGGCCGGAACACCGACCGTATGGGCATACCGCACGGCGGGGCTCCTATATATTAAGGTGTACGACGGCAGGCCCCCGCAGGTTGCCGAGCACGGGCCTCCTATATATTAAGGTGTACGCCGCCAGCCTCCGCTTCGCGGGGGTGATCCCCGCACCGGACACGGCGGACGTATGCTACTTCACGGAACGGCTCGAAAAGGAGTTCGCGCTCAAAAGCTGCGAACTCAGGATTTCCGGCGACGACGCCAAGGCGTGCGGCAAGTTGCTGAAAGGTTATTTCAAACGGATCGTATGCGAATAGTCAGCGGAAAATACAAGGGGCGGGCCATCAACCCGCCGCGCAACCTGCGGGCACGCCCGACGACCGATTTCGCCAAGGAAAACCTGTTCAACGTACTGGGCAACCTGGTGGATTTCGAGCAGTGCGACGTGCTCGACCTCTTTGCCGGGACGGGGTCGATAAGCTATGAGTTCGCCTCGCGCGGAGCACGGAGCGTCACATCGGTGGAGATCAACCCGGTGCATTACAACTTTATCCGGCAGACGGCGGCACAGCTCGGCATCGGCAACCTCTATCCCGTGAAGGCCAATGCGTTCCTCTACCTGAAGAGCTGCACCAAGCAGTTCGACGTGATTTTTTCGGACGCCCCCTACGACCTGGAGGGCAGCGAACAGGTGGTGAAACTGGTGCTGGAGGGCAACCTGCTGCGCCCGGAGGGGATTTTCATCTTCGAACACTCGAAAAAAATGGATTTCTCGGCCTGCGAGGAGTTCTGGCAATTAAGGAGTTACGGAAGCGTGCAATTTTCTTTCTTCAAAAAGCCGTAAAAGCGTTTGCCGTTTTGAAAAATTACACTATCTTTGCACTCGCAATAAACCAAACGGTGCGTTAGTTCAGCTGGTTAGAATACGTGCCTGTCACGCACGGGGTCAGGGGTTCGAGTCCCCTACGCACCGCCAGCAAACCGAAGGGGAAATCCCCGGAGGCAAGGAACAGGAAACGAGGCAGTTTACGACTGCCTCGTTTTTCGTTTCCCCGCATCGCATGGCGGTACGGATGGGGCAAGGCAGATAAGGGTACATCGGCGAGCATAAGGGTATGCTGCCGGAACGTGAGGAGGAGCCGGCAGCCTGCCTGCCGTGCAAAACCGGAACCCGGAATGAAACTTTCGGGGAGGCTCCGACGTATTTATAAACGAGCAAATACAATTCCGCATGAAATACGATTTCGATGAAATAGTCCCGCGCCGCGGGACGAACGCGATCAAATGGGATATGGATACCGATCCCGAGGTGCTGCCCATGTGGGTGGCCGACATGGACTTCCGTACGGCACCCGCTGTCGCAGCCGCCTTGAAGCGGCGGGTGCAACACGACATTTTCGGGTATGCGACGGCTCCGAAAGCCTACTACGACGCGATTACGGGGTGGTTCCGCCGCCGCCACGGCTGGCAGATACGGCCGGAATGGGTGCTCCATACGACAGGCGTCATCCCCGCCCTGTCGGCCGTCATCAAGGCCCTGACGCAACCGGGCGACAAAGTCCTGATCCAGACGCCGGTCTACAACCATTTCTTCACCTCGATCCACAACAGCGGATGCCAGGCGGCCGAAAGCCCGCTGGTATACCGCGACAACACCTACACGATCGACTTCGACGACCTGGAGCGTAAAGCCGCCGACCCGGCCGTGAAGCTGATGCTGCTATGCAACCCGCACAACCCTGCCGGACGGGTCTGGACGCCCGCGGAGCTGCACCGCATCGGGGAGCTGTGCCTGCGCCACGACGTCGTGGTCGTAGCCGACGAGATACACTGCGAGCTGGTGATGCCGGGATTCCGCTATACGCCGTTTGCCTCGCTCTGCGAGGAGTTCGAACGCCGTTCGGTGACCTGCACCTCGCCGAGCAAAGCATTCAACCTCGCGGGGTTGCAGGTCGCCAACATCTTTGCGGCGGATGCGGCCCTGAGGGCAAGGATCGGGCACTCGCTCCAGATCAACGAAACCGGGGAGATCGGCCCCCTGGCCATCGAAGCGCTGATCGCAGCCTACGACGAAGGCGCCGAATGGCTCGATGCGCTCAACGAATACCTGCATGGCAACTACCGCTTCCTGCGGGAGTATTTCGACCGCAACCTGCCGCAGTACCCGGTGCTGCCGCTGGAGGGGACATATCTGGTGTGGGTCGACTGCCGGGCATCGGGGCTTACGTCCGACGAGCTGGAGACGAAGCTGCTCGAAGAGGCGAAACTGCGCATAAACCCCGGGTCGATATACGGCGAGGCCGGCCGGGATTTCATCCGCCTGAACATCGCCTGCCCGCGGAAATTGCTGGCCGAGGGGCTCGACAGGCTGCGAAAGGTGCTGAAACGATAGTTCGAGAACTCCATTCCGGCATCGTGCATTCAAAAAAAACACAACGGTGTCAAAACTTGTCATTATACCTTCCGACCTTTGCACCGACTAAACACAACTGCTATGGGACGGGCAAGAGAAAATTTCAACAGCGTCTATTTTAAGGACGAAACAGGCGCACAAATGTCGTTTGCAAACGGAAGCTATGCCAACAAGCTGCGCTTCATTTTCTGGAACCTGATGGACTCGCACGTGCTGAAATTGGAAGGGCCGGCATGCGATTTCACGATCGAGGCGTGGGCAAAACGCGCCTATCTGGTGCAGGAAGACCGCAGGACGCATGAAGTAAAACGCTATGAAATAATGAACTGCACATACCGGGAGCTATCCGGGAAAATATCGAAGAAACACGCCCCCGAAGAGACGCCGTCCTGTTAAAACAGCGTATGCTGCGTGCTGCGGAGGCTTTTTACCGGCCGCTCTTTCACCACATCGTCGTCGCAAAGATGCCCGATCATCAGCGGCGAGCGGGGATCGTGCCTGCGGCGGTTATACTCCGCCGTACCGTAATTGCCCCGGATGGCATAGCAATAGACACAGCCGTTCAGACAGCTTTCATAGGTGCCGATGTCGATGCTCTCGACGCAATTGCAGATATGGCGCTGGTTCGCATCCTTCTTCGCCGCGATCGGATAGCCCGCAATGCGTTCGACCAGCCCGCGGTCGATGCACATGCCGGCCGGGATGCCCAGGTGCCGAAGGTCGACCTTTGCGGTGCAGGTCTTCAATGCGATAGGCGTCGACGCCACTGTCCGGCGGAACGACACGGCCATCCGCTGGATTTCGTCCCGCTGCAAGGGCCCGATGCCGAGCGCCCCGAGAACGCCGCGGACATGGCGGTAATGGTCGATGAAGCCCAGCATGCAGGTCGTCGTATGATCCCGCAGGGCATGGGCGATCCGGGCGAAGGCCTCGCAGTGGAAATCCACGTCGCAGGCCGCATTGGTGAGGATCGGGTCATAGCGCCACACCACCCTGTCGCGCCCTACCTTATCCGAGAGGCGTTTGAAGGTCTCGATCCGCTTTTCGAGCGGCGGCAGGTGCTTTTCCAGGTCGGCACCGTAGGGATTGAGCGTATACTGGAAATAATAGTTGTAACCCGACAACTCCCCGAGCCGCGGCAGCATCGGCGCCGGGTTCTTCGTCCAGAATACGATGCAGTCCACGACGTCGCGCCCGAGGCTGATGCGGCTGAGCGTCCTCGGGTCGAAGGGATTGGGTACAAGGAGGTAACCCTCCTGCAGGCGGTTGAAAAACCACGGCGCATAGAAAGCCGGAATATCCGTCCGGCGGCTGGCACTGATGATCATATCGGTAAAACGGGTTTTCCGTCGGTTCTATTTTGTCCGGGAGTACGTTATCCATATCCGGGAAGCCGTCCCCCGCGGCCGGATGCGCGCCGCCTTTATCCGGAAGCTGCGCTCCCCGGGCGGCAGCACGCCGCAGTGCGGCCTGGTCAGGCTTTCCGGCGGCCGCTGTGCAGGATGACGATCGTGACGGCTGCGACGATCAGCAGGATGCCCGCAGCGCCCTGCACCGTAAAGGGTTCGCCGAAGACCGCGACGCCGATGACCACGGCCGTAAGCGGTTCCAAGGCCCCGAAAACCGAGGTCAGCGTCGGCCCGATGCGTTTGATGGCCTGCACCAGCGTCATGTTCGACACGGCCGTGGCCGGAAGCGCCACCCCGAGGATGCAGAGCCACGCCGTGCCGTCCGTCTCGATGCGGATACCGCCCGTAACGAGGCCGCCGGCAATGAAATACAAAGCCCCCAGCCCCATCACGTAACAGGTCAGCACCGTGGAGTCGATCCCCACGGCACGGCTCTTGCGCACGCCGACGATATAACCGCCGTAAGAGACGACCGAAACGGCGGCCGAGACCATGCCCAGCGTGGTATTCCCCCGGGTGAAATCGACGTTGCCCAGCGAAAGGAGCACGGCGCCGACGATGGACATGCCGATGGCCGCAAAGACCCATACGGAGCCTTTTTCGCGGAAGAAGCACATCATGGCCAGGGCGACGGCCAGCGGATACATGAAATGAATGGTCGACGCGACGCCGCTGGCGATATGCTGGTAGGCGATGACCAGGCTCAGCGACGTGGCGGCGCGGAAAAGGCTCAGGAAGAATACCGTCCGCAATTCCGGCCATGAGAGGCGGAAACTGCGCCCGGCGAGCAGCGCCAGGGCACCGAGAAACAGCGACGCGACACCCCAACGGTAGGACAGCACCTCGAACGAAGAGTAGCCCAGGCCGAGCAGTAACAGTGTGAAGAGCGGCGCCAGCCCGAAGGTCGACGACGACAGGGCCGCGTAGAGAATACCTTTGGCACGTTCCATAAAACCGGGATTTCAGGAGGCAAATGTAGGAAATATTGCCGGTTTACACGAAATTTTTTGCAATTTTGCAGCGACTATGGATAACAAGATGGACAACCAGGAAGAAATACGGCTCCGGCTCGTCCGCCCCGACACCTCGACCCGCACGGAACTTCCCGTGGCGACGAGCGGCGTCTCGGCGGGTTTTCCCTCGCCGGCCGACGACCACCTCGACCCGCCCCTCGACCTGAACCGGGAGCTGGTCCGCAATCCGGGTGCGACATTCTTCGCTCGGGTCGCGGGCGACAGCATGCAGGACGACGGCATCGCCGACGGCGACCTGCTGGTCGTGGACAAGTCGCTGGAGGCCTACGACGGCTGTGTCGCCGTATGTTTCCTCGACGGGGAATTCACCCTCAAACGCCTGCGGATGGGACAGGGCAAGATCGTCCTCGTGCCCGCGAACAAGCGCTACAAACCGATCGAGATCGGCCAGGAGAGCGATTTCACGGTATGGGGCGTGGTGACGTACGCCATCAAAAAGGTCTGAAGCGGCCGCCGAAACGCCGCAACTACCTCACCCCTAGCAATATCCCAGCGAGGGAGCGGCAACGTCCAGGGAGAGGGCGACGGACGACATGCAACATGAAAAAACGATGTACGGACTTTGCGACTGCAATAATTTCTTCGCCTCGTGCGAGCGGGTCTTCCGCCCCGAACTGGAGGGGCGGCCCGTGGTCGTGCTGTCGAACAACGACGGCTGCGTGATCGCGCGCTCGAACGAGGCCAAGGCGCTCGGCATCCGCATGGGACACCCCTATTTCCAGATCCGCGACCTCGAAAAACGGCACGGCATCGCCGTCTTTTCGAGTAATTTCAACCTCTACGGCGACATGTCGCGGCGCGTGATCTGGACGCTCCGCCGCATGGTTCCCGCCGCCGAGGTATACTCCATCGACGAGGCGTTCCTCGACTTGCGGGGCATCGAAACCGGACGGCTGGAGGAGTTGGGACGGCACATCAGCCGCACGGTACGCCGCAATACGGGCATCCCCGTGAGCATCGGCATCGCCCCGACAAAAACGCTGGCCAAGATCGCGTCGAAACTCTGCAAGGAGTACCCCAAGTTGCAGGGCGCCTGCCTGATGTACCGTCCGCAGGACATCGAAAAGGTACTGCGCAAATTCCCGATAGAGGATGTCTGGGGCATCGGGCGCAAGCACCGGCGCATGTTGCAGGCAGCCAGCGTACGTACGGCATGGGACTTCGTGCAGCGTCCCGAGGCATGGATACGCGGCCGCATGGGGGTCACGGGGCTGCGCACATGGAAAGAGCTTCAGGGCGAGGCGTGCATCGACTTCGAGAGCGCCCCGCCGGCCAAACAGCAGATCACCGTCTCGCGCAGCTTCGCGCACGAGCTGACCCAATACGAGGAGATACACACCTCGGTGGCGGCGTTCGCCTCGATGGCCGCCGAGAAACTGCGCCGCCAGCAAAGCCTCTGCGGCGAGGTGACGGTCTACATCCTCACCAACCGCCACCGCGAGGAGCTGCCCCAGTATTTCGAAAGCCAGACCGTGCGCCCCGTGGTGCCGACCGACAACACGCTGGAGCTGGTGCCGCTGGCGGCAAAGGCCCTGCAACGCATATTCCGCAAAGGCTACGGCTACAAGAAAGCCGGGATTACGCTTTCGGACATTTCGTCGCGCACGGGGCTGCAAACCGACCTGTTCGACCCCGTGGATCGTGCCAGGCACGCCCGGCTGATGGACGCCATGGATGCGACCAACCGCACCTACGGCCGCAACAGGGTCGTGGTGGCGGCACAGGGGTTCGCCCCGCTGAAAATGAACCGCCAGCACCTCTCGCAGGAATATACGACCGACTGGAAACAAATCATCACCGTAAAAGCAGACTGAAACGACCAGCCATGAATAGCAAGACCTATCCCCGCACGAACGACCGGCAGACGGTCTACCTGAACACGGTCATCGGCAATCCGATGATCGAGGTCGGGGACTACACGATCTACAACGATTTCGTGAACGACCCGACGCAATTCGAAAAGAACAACGTCCTGTACCACTACCCCGTCAACGGCGACCGGCTGGTGATCGGCAGGTTCTGTTCGATAGCGTGCGGCGCACGGTTCCTGTTCAACAGTGCCAACCACACGCTGGGTTCGCTGGCCAACTATACGTTTCCGCTCTTTTTCGAGGAGTGGGGACTGGACAGGAAGGATGTCGCCGCGGCGTGGGACAACAAAGGCGACATCGTAATCGGGAACGACGTATGGATCGGGTACGAAGCGGTTATCATGGCCGGTGTGAGGATCGGCGACGGCGCGGTGATCGCGGCACGGGCGGTCGTCACCAGGGATGTCCCGCCCTACACCATCGTCGGCGGCGTGCCGGCCAGGGTGATCCGCAGGCGTTTCGACGCGGACACCGTAGCCAGGTTGCAGGAGATGCGATGGTGGGACTGGCCCATCGGGAAAATCCGCGAAAATCTGCCCCACATCATGCGGGGCGAGATCGGGAAACTCACCGAAGAATAGGCTATGCACGCGGCAACAGCCTAAAACACAGCGACCTGTCCACGGCCGAAAGGCAATCTGACCACGGACGGAAGACAATCTATCCTCGGCCGGGAGCGTTTCGCCGCAGCGGATTTTCAAAACCCTTCGGCGCCGAGGCCCCGTATCGCTCCAGGCCGGGATTGCGCCCGGACGGCAAGACACCCCGCTGCGAGGCGGGGTGTCTTACAATCGTATCGGAATCGGAAATGCCCTTACGGACGGCGGCGGGTGCTATGCGGCGGCATGTCCGGGACAGGACAGAGGCGGAAACGCCACAACAGCATGTCCGGGCATGAAAGGCCGGGTGCACCGCGGCGGCGGCACCCGCCCCTACTCAAAACCGCTTGGTATAGGCGTGGCAGTAGGGCTGCGTACCCTTGCGTTCGTAGTATCGCTGGTGGTAATCCTCGGCGGGCCAGAAACGGCCCGCAGGGGTGACTTGCGTCACGACGTCGTAGCCTTTGCGCCGCAACTCGGCGATGAGCTCTTCGGCCGTCGCCTGCTGGGCGGGCGAGGTGTAGAATATCTCGGAACGGTACTGGTCGCCGAGGTCGGGGCCCTGCCCGTTTTCCTGGGTCGGGTCGTGGATTTCGAAGAACAGGCGTGCCAGCGTCTCGTAGGACACCTTTGCAGGATCGAATACCACACGTACGGCTTCGGCATGTCCCGTACGGTGGCTGCATACCTCTTCATAGGTGGGATTTTCGGTCGTGCCGCCGATGTAGCCCGACTCGACCTTCAGGACTCCGGGCACTTTCGAAAGCATATATTCCACGCCCCAGAAACAACCTCCGGCAAAGATCGCCGTCGCGCCACGCTCCGCGGCCTGCCCTGCGGGCGGCATCCCGTCCCCCGGCCGGGCGGCGGCCGACGTCGAGTCAGCCCCGGACGCCTGAGCGCCGGGACTCCCGAATTGGGTTCCGGGCTGCTGCGTCTGCTTTTCGGGCTGCGAGACAGCCCGGCCTTCGGATTCCGGGGAGGAAGCCGCGGGTTTTACAGCCGTTTCGGCCCCGGCGGAAGCTTCCCCTTCGGGTTCGAACACGAGCGAGACGGAGTTGACGCAGTGGCGCGTATTTTTGGGCGTAAAGCCTTCGCCCGTAAAGACATGCCCCAGGTGTCCGCCGCAGCGGGCACAGGTGATTTCGGTACGCCGGCCGTCGGCATCCGTCGTGCGCCTCACGGCACCGGGGATTTCGTCGTCGAAACTCGGCCAGCCGCACCCGGCGTCGAACTTGTCCTGCGAACGGTACAACGGCGCACCGCACTGGCGGCAACGGTAAACCCCCTCTCCGCGATGCTTGTAATAACGGCCCGAAAAAGGCGCTTCGGTACCCTTGTCGACGATCACACGTCTTTCTTCCGGTGTCAACGGCTTCATATCCTGTGCTTTTACGGCCCCGGCAAGCGCCAGGCCAATGATCAAAACCAACAATCTCATACGGCTCTCCCGTCAAATATTACGCCACGACCTCCTCGCCGCGCAGGAATATGCGGCTGATGAGCGGCGTGGTATAGGCATAGGGCATGAACGCCACCGAAGGCATCGGCACCGTGAGGAAAAAATTGGCGACCTTGCCGACCGTGACGGAGCCGTAGTCACGGCTAAGCCCCATGGCGTAGGCCCCGTTGAGCGTCGCGGCATTGATGGCCTCGGCAGGGGTCATCCGCATACGGATGCATGCCAGCGAGACGACCATGCGCATGTTGCCCGAGGGCGACGAACCGGGATTGTAGTCCGAAGCCAGCGCCACGCCCAGCCCGGCATTTATCATCTCGCGGGCCGGCGGATAGCTCATCCCGAGGAAGAATGCCGCGCCGGGCAGCATCGTCGGCGAGGTCACCGTGCCGTGCAGGGCGCCGATCTCGGGCCCGCCCATGCGTTCGAGGTGGTCGACCGACAGGGCGTCGTACTCCACGCCCACCTGCACGCCGCCCGAGACGGCGAGTTCGTTGGCGTGGATCTTGGCGCGCATGCCCAGCTTGCGCCCGGCCTTCATGATGCGTGCCGTCTGCTCCACGGTGAAGAACCCTTCGTCGCAGAACACGTCGACGAAATCGGCCAGCCCTTCGGCCGCCACCGCAGGCAGCATTTCGTTGCAGACCAGGTCGACATACTCCTCCTGCCGTCCGACGTAGGCGCGCGGCACGGCATGCGCCCCGAGGAACGTGGCGCGCACGGCCAGCGGCGCCGTCTCGCGGATGCGCCGGATGACGCGCAGCATCTTCAGCTCGTCGGCCGTAGTCAGCCCGTAGCCGCTCTTGATCTCCACGGCACCCGTCCCCATGGCGGCGATCTCGCGGATACGCCCCATCGCCTGGCGGTAGAGCTCCTCTTCGGAAGTGCGGTGCAGCAGGTCGGCGGAATTGAGGATGCCCCCGCCGCCGCGTGCGATCTGCTCGTAAGTCAGGCCGTTGATCTTGTCGAGGAACTCCTGTTCGCGGCTCCCGGCATAGACCAGGTGCGTATGCGAATCGCAGAACGACGGGAAAAGCATCCCGCCCCCGGCGTCGACCACCTCGTCCGCGGCCATCTCGCCCAGCGAATTCATGCTCCCGAAGGCTGCGATACGCCCGTTGTCGGAGAGCAGCCAGGCATCGTCGAACGTCTCCAGCCGATCCATCTCCCCGCCGCACAGGCGGAGGCGGCCGGCGGTCTCGATCCCGACGATCGTACCGATGTTCTTTACCAGCAGCCTCATAGTGTCCGGAGGAATTGGATGGAGGATTCGATATGGGGGTACATCACCGAGTCGTTGTCGATGAACGGCACCCGCTTGCGGTACTCGGCGACCATCTGTTCGATCGTCGCGGAGGAACGCGCCGGACGGCGGAAGTCGAGCGCCTGCGCGGCATTGAACAGCTCGATGGCCAACACCCGCTCGGTGTTGAGCACCACGCGGTAGAGTTTGGTGGCGGCGTTGGAGCCCATGCTCACATGGTCTTCCTGCCCCTGCGACGAGGGGATCGAGTCGACCGAGGCGGGCATGCACAGCCCTTTGGACTGGCTGACGATCGACGCCGCGGTGTATTGCGGGATCATGAAACCGCTGTTCAGCCCCGGGTTGGCGACAAGAAACTTCGGAAGTTCCCGGGCGCCCGAAATCAGTTTATAGGTGCGCCGCTCGGAGATGTTGCCCAGCTCGGCGAGGGCTATGGCGAGGAAATCCATCGCCAGCGCGATGGGCTGGCCGTGGAAATTCCCCGCCGAGACGACCATGTCCTCGTCGGGGAAGACCGTCGGGTTGTCGGTGGTGCTGTTGAT
>OBAA01001057.1_pt1 | contig 17804 bp, 18 predicted proteins | sample 1475961 | NCBI WGS metagenome assembly OBAA01 (sample SAMEA2579960, study PRJEB22360) | human gut metagenome | biome: human gut; feature: human-associated habitat; material: faeces | place: Denmark | collected 2008/2010 | reverse complement strand
TTCTTTTTCAGGCGCGCGGCCCCAACAACTCCTCCCTGTTCCCGCCACTGGCGGCGGTCGTCGCCGTTGCTCCCAGAGGGAGAGCCATTGGCAGGCCGGACAGGTTTTTGCTGGACGAGCAAAGTTTTATTTTATCGGGAACTGTAGTGCCTTGCGGTCTCGATTCACGGCAGCTTTACAAGGCGCGCTTTTTCAGAAGCCTCTGCCCGCGTAAGCGAGGCCCGGCATTTTGCGCCAGCATACGCTTCCAGCGTCCAGTGCAGAGTGTCCCGGCTCGCCAGTGGCTCTCCCTTTGGGAGAGGTGTCACCGAAGGTGACGGAGAGGACTGCCCCCGTATGCCACGCAAAAAGAGGGCCGGACGTTTTTGTCCGGCCCTCTCTGAGGTCAGCGCTTATTCAGCCTTGGCCTCCGGTGCTGCCGCAGGGGCGGCAGCCGGGGCGGCGGGCTTTGCTGCGGGAGCAGCGGGCTTCACCACGGGCTTCGGGGGATACGGATCGTCCTTCAGGGGGAAGAGGATGATCTTCTTCGGGCACTTCTGGGCGCACATACCGCAGCCCTTGCACTTGTCGTAGTCCACGCGGGCCACGTTGTCAATGACATGGATCGCGTCGAACTTACAGGTGCGCTCACACATACCGCAGGCGATGCAGCTGGTGGTGCAGAGCTTGTTGGCGACAGCGCCCTTATCCTGGTTGGAGCACATAACGACAGGCTTGCGCGGACCGCCGACGTCGATCATAATGACCTTCTTGGGGCAGATGTTGGCGCAGGCACCACAGCCAGTACACTTGTCCTTGTCCACCTTGGCAACACCGTCCACGATGTGGATGGCGTCGAACTTACAGACCTTGGTGCAGTCACCCAGACCGATGCAGGCGAAGGAGCAGGCCTTGGGGCCGCCGTACAGGGCAGCAGCAGCGGCGCAGGTCTGGATGCCCTTGTAGTCGTAAGCGGGCTTGCAGTGCTCGGAGCTGCCCTGGCACTGGACCACGGCCTTCTTCTCTACAGCGCTTGCCTCACCGCCCATGATCTTGGCGATGGCAGCAGCAGCCTTGGGGCCGCCGGGAGCGCACTTGTCGCAAGGCACGCCGTCCATGACGACCGCCTTTGCGTAGTCGGCACAGCCTGCGTAGCCGCAGCCACCGCAGTTTGCGCCGGCCAGACAGCTGGCAACTTCTTCGATGCGGGGGTCTTCCTCAACTGCCATGAACTTGGCAGCGGCGACCAGAATGATTGCGCCGACAGCACCGACGATGGTGCAGAGGATAACAGCAGATGCGATATTCATAATCCTGTTCCTCCTTTACAGCGTCACGTTAAACAGATTCTCAACGATGCCGCCAAAGCCCATGAAGGACAGGCTGGTGATCGCTGCGGCCAGCAGAGTGATGGGCAGGCCCTTGAAGGGAGCCGGGGGATCACAGGCCTCCACGCGCTTGCGCACGCCGCTGAACATGACCATAGCCAGCATGAAGCCGACGCCTGCGCCGATGGCACAGATCAGAGCCTCGATGTAGGCAGCGCCGAAGCCCAGAGCCTCGACGTCTGCGCCGTAGTCATCGACGACCAGAATGGTGACAGCCAGAACGCAGCAGTTGGTGGTGATCAGGGGCAGGTAGACGCCCAGAGAGTTGTACAGCGCAACGACATACTTCTTCAGGAAGATCTCGATGAACTGCACCAGAACTGCAATGACCAGAATGAACACGATGGTCTGCAGATAGCTCAGACCTGCGGGGTTCAGAACAAAGATCTGCAGCGGGAAGGTCACGGCCGTAGCCATGAACATGACGAAGATGACAGCGCCGGACATACCCACAGCGGAGTCAAGCTTCTTGGAAACGCCCAGGAACGGGCAGATGCCATAGAACTTCACCAGCACGTAGTTGTTGACAAGGATCATGCTGAAGAAGATAGCAGCGAGTTTGACGAGCATCTTATTAGCCCTCCTTCTTCAGATTGTCGATGTCGCAGCAGCTCTTGCGCTCGATGCGCGCATCCAGCTTGCCTTCCAGCCAGATACAGCCGGCCATCAGGACGCCGTAGCAGAAGAATGCGCCGGGAGCCTGAGTCATGATGCTGATGCGGGCGATGCTGTCGGGCAGGACCTGGAAGCCCAGCCAAGTGCCGCTGCCCAGCACCTCGCGGATGGTAGCCATCAGCACGACGGTGAGGGTGTAGCCGATGCCCATGCCGACGCCGTCCAGTGCAGAATCGACCACGTTGTTCTTGCAGGCGAACATCTCGGCACGGCCAAGGATGATGCAGTTGACGACGATCAGGGGCAGGAAGACGCCCAGTGCGGTGTACAGGCTGTCCATGTAGGCGTGCATGACCATCTGGACGATGGTGACGAAGCCTGCGATGATGACGATGTAGCAGGGCAGATGGACCTTTGCGGGGATCACGTTGCGCAGCAGCGAGATCAGGATGTTGGAGCAGACCAGCACGAAGGTGAAGGCTGCGCCCATGCCCAGTGCGCTGGAGACTGCCGTGGTAACTGCCAGGCAGGAGCAGGTGCCCAGGACCAGACGCAGAACGGGGTTCTCTTTGATGATGCCGTTGGTAAGGATGCTTACCTTGGACTTGTTTTCAGATGCCATTTCTTACCAACCTCCTTTATGCCAGCTCATTGTAGCAGTTGACGCAGTCGTTGATGGCGGCGAACAGTGCCTTAGAGGAAATGGTCGCGCCGCTGTATGCGTCAAAACCACCCTGACCGATGGCGATATTCTGGGTGCCGTCCATGCCGTTGAACTGGGCAAGGAAGGTGTCGGTTGCGACATTGGAGCCGATGCCCTTGGTCTGAGTGGAAGCGTCCACCCAGATGCCGGTGACGGTGCCGTTGGTGTCAAAGCCCATGATGACAGACAGCACGCCGCCGTCGAAGCCCTTCTCCTCAGCCTTGATGGCGATGCTGCCATCCTCGGCCTTGACGACGCCGGTGACGTTCTCGGTGGTGTAGCCGGTCACTTCTTCCAGCGTCTTGGCGTCAGAAACGGTGGGCATGACGTCCACGTAAGCTGCCAGAGTGGCGGCCTTCTGGTTTGCTTCGATGATAGGCGCAGTAAAGGAGTTGACCAGGGCCAGCAGGAAGCTGACCACCAGTGCGATGACGCTCAGCACGACTACCGGCTTTACCGTGCTTTCCCAAGTAGACTTATTCATTTGCCAGCAGCCTCCTTCTTAGCAGGTTTGAGATAGCCATACGGCGTCTGGCGGGTCAAGTCATTGATGTACGGGACCCACAGGTTCATGAACAGCAGTGCGAAGGACACGCCCTCGGTGTAGCTGCCCCAGTAACGGATGGCGAAGGTGACGACGCCCAGAGCCACGCCGTAGATCAGCTTGCCCTTCAGGGTGAAGGGGCTGGTGACGTAGTCGGTGGCCATGTACACAGCGCCGAACAGCAGGCCGCCGCTCAGCACAGCCACCAGTGCAGCGTGGACGCTGTGGGTGGCGATGAGGTAGAACACGAACATGCTGCCAACGTAAGCGGCAGGGATGGCGATGCTGATGGTCTTGGTGACCACGAGGTAGATCAGGCCCAGCACGATGGCCAGAGCGCAGGTCTCACCCAGAACGCCGCCGTGGACGCCCATGAAGAGGTCCAGCAGGCTCAGCTTGTTGGGGTCGGCCACAGCCAGAGGAGTCGCGGAGGACAGCTGATCGACCGCTGCATCCGGGAACACCCAGTTGTTCATCGCGCCGGCAAAGCTGACGAACAGCACGATACGGCCCACCAGAGCGGGGTTCGCAAAGTTCATGCCGATGCCGCCGAACAGCTGCTTGACCACGATGATGGCCACGAAGTCGCCGATGAGCAGCTCACCGATGGGCATGCCCACAGGCACGTTCATGGCGAGGATGATGCCGGTGACGACGGCGGACAGATCGCTGATGGGGTTTGCCCTCTTCATCAGCTTGCAGTACAGCCACTCGAAAGCCACGCAGGCCGCGACGGACACTGCGGTGACCAGCAGAGCACGCAGACCAAAGATAATGGCAGAGGCCACGACGCACGGGGTCAGGGCCACGATCACGTTGGCCATCAGGCCGGTGGTCGTCTCCTCAGAGCGCAGGTGCGGGGAGGCCGAAACAATAAGCTTCGTATCCATTACTTATTGCCTCCTTTTTTGATTTCACCGAGATAGAATGCCTTGGCCAGACCCATCATCTGGGTGCAGGGACGCTTGGCCGGGCAGACGAAGGTGCAGGAGCCGCAGTTGAAGCAGTAGTCAACGTGCAGCTTGCCCAGCTCCTGAACGTCGCGGGCGGCGTAAGCCTGGTTGACCTCCACAGGCTCCAGACCCATGGGGCAGTACTCGACGCAGCGGCCGCAGCGGATGCAGGGGTTGACCTGCGGGGGCTGTGCGGTCGCTTCGCTCAGCATGATAAGGCCGGAGGTGGTCTTGGTGGTGGGGTAGCTCAGGTCACGCACAGCGGGACCCATCATAGCGCCGCCGGCCACGACCTTGCCCAGAGTGACGCCGCCCTTGAGGCCGGCAGTGTTCAGGACATCCTCGTAGGAAGTACCCACGGGGACGATGAGGTTCTGGGGCTTCTCGCAGGCATCGCCGTCCACGGTGATGACGCGGCTGACCACCGGCATACCGGTAGCCAGATACTTGCCGAGGCTGGACACGCTGGTCACGTTCATGACGATGGCGCCGGCAGCGGCGGGCAGGCCGCCGTGCGGGACCTCGCGGCCCAGGCACTTCTCGATGAGGATGAGCTCTGCGCCGGTGCCGTAGACGCTGGGCAGGGGCTTCACCTCAATGGCGGGCTTATCCTTCGTCTTCTGGCACAGCAGGTCGATGCACTCGGGCTTGTTGTTCTCGATGCCGATGACGCACTTCGGGATGCCGGTGTACTTCAGCACAGCCTCGATGCCGCGGACGATGTCGTCTGCGCAGTTCAGCATCTCCTGGGTGTCGCTGGTCAGCCAGACTTCACACTCGGAGGCGTTGATGAGCAGGGTATCCACGGGGTCCTTGGGCTGCAGCTTGACGTCGGTCGGGAAGCCTGCGCCGCCCAGACCCACCAGACCGCTCTCACGCACGGCGGCGAGGAAGCTGGCCTTATCGGTCACTTCGGGTGCCTTCACGGCGGGGTCTACGGTCTGCTTGCCATCGGTCTTGATGACCACAGAGTCGCACATCCGGCCATTGGACAGACGGAACGGCTCCACAGCCGCCACGGTGCCCGAGACGCTGGAGTGGATATTTGCAGATACAAAGCCGCCAGCTTCACCGATCTTGGTACCGACGAACACCTCGTCGCCCTTCTTCACCAAAGCCTTGGCGGGAGCGCCGATATGCTGACTCATCAGGATGCGTACCTGCGCGGGCAGAGGCATCGGGACCGGTTTACTTGCAGCAGTTGCCTTGTCATGCGGCGTATGCGCGCCAAGCGCCGCACGTTTCAGCTTGTTCAACATGGAATCAAATCCCCCATTCTGCTTGAATTGCTGTCCCCACGCCCATGCAGGCGCACTGGTACAGGGACAGTTGCTGCTTAACATGTTTATTGTATCATTTTGCGGTGGGAAGTCAACGACAACAAGGCCAAAATGATGCAAATTCTTTGAATTTCTTAGCCGTTTTTAACGATTAGCTGTAACTAACCTCCCATTTTTTCGTTAGTATCGCACAACTTTTCCCAAAGTCCGGTCGTTTGCCTTTCCGGGAAGAATATGTTATACTACAACCAAACGAACACGCAGGCGCATCCCGCGCCGTGCGGTCTGAGCCGTCAAGGAGGTTCTACCATGAAATTTCTGAAAGTAATGCTCGCTGTTTTGACCTGTCTGGCTGTCACGCTGACCGGCGTGCTGCTCTTTGTGGACAAGCACGGCCCCCGCTATATCCAGATCGACAACAGCGAAGACTGAGCCTCGCATTTTTGAAACGCAGTCATCCCCCAGCCTGAACGGTGTGCCGCCCGGGCTGGGGGATGTTTGGCTTTTACGGCTTGTGCCGCCTGCTGAGAATGCCCCCGGATACAGAGCATCCGGGGGCATTCTGTCTTTTTAGTAATCCTTTTCGCAGCCCAGCAGGAACTTCATGTACGCGAAGGTCCGCTCCTGCCCGATGTCCCGCACCATCTGGAGCAGCTTTTCCAGCAGCGCTCTCGTCTCGGGGTGGAGCAGATAGTGGTCTTTGCTGTGCTCGTAGTACTCCCAAGGGGAGGCGTCGGTGTACCTGCCGCCCAGATAGATCTGGCTGGCGGCCACACGGTCGCAGACCATCTCGCAGACGTACCGCAGGGGGATCTTCATGCCGGTGAGGCCGGCTTTCGTGGTGCTGTAGTCTATCCAGTATTCGAGGTGATGCTTGTTGCGGCCCTTGTGGTGGAGCCATGCCGAGGTGTAGCCCCTGGCTTCCCGCTCCGCCTCATTGGGGCTGTGGTCGCCCTGATAGTAGATGCAGCCCGGGATGAACTCGGCGGGGCTGTACTTGCTCAAATCGTGGGCAAGGCCCTGCTCGTAGAGCCCGCAGGCAAAGCAGTATTTCATCACCAGCAGCTTGTGCCGGGTGATGGTCTCAAAATGGCCTTTGATGTTCATGCGTTCCGCCACCTCACTGTCACTTTTCCCTCTTTGAGGCTCCGCAGATCGCCGCTCTCCGAGAAATCCTCCCGGTCGCGGGTCAGGCTGGGGTTATAATAGGGGTCCTCCAGAATATCCGCCTTGCCGTGGACGTCGTAGAGCCGCTGCTGCTCGGCGGCAAAGCGCGCCGCCTTGACGGGGTCTTTCTCGTCGCCGCCCCGGCTCTTGCTCTCGTAATGGGTCAGCTGGGCGTAGGGCGTCCACACGATGCGATAGCCCTTGTCCCGCACCCGGAGGCAGAAGTCCACATCGTTGAAGGCCACGGCAAACTTCTCGTCCAGCCCCTTCACCTCGTCCCACACGCTGGCCCTGACCAGCAGGCAGGCACCCGTGACGGCGGAGAAGTCCTGCACGGTAGCGGCGCGGAAGAAATACCCCCGGGCCGCCAGCCTTCTTGTACTTATGGCTGTGGCCCGCGTAGCCGCCCAGACCCGTGACGACGCCCGCATGCTGGAGCGTCTCGTCGGGATAGTAGAGCATCGCGCCGCAGATGGCCGCACCGCCGGGGTGGGCGCACTGCCGCAGCAGCTCGGTGAGCCAGTCGCCGTTCCGCACCTCCACGTCGTTGTTCAGCAGCAGCAGGTACTCGCCCCGCGCCGCCTTCCGGCCGAAGTTGTTGATGGCTGAGAAGTTGAAGCCCTTTTCCGGCCAGGTGACCACTTTCAGGCCCTCGTACCGCTTCTCAGCATCCTTATAATAGGCAAAGGTGGCCGGGTCGGTGGAGTTGTTCTCGATGACGATGACCTCGAAGTTGTCCCACTCGGTCTTTGACCAGATGCTGTACAGGCACTTCTCGAGGTCGTCGGTGTGGTCTTTGTTGGGGATGAGGATGCTCACCTTGGGGTCGCCCTCGATGTCCCACTTGACCCGGTAGGTGCTGGGGAAAAGCCCGTCCTCCACCGTGCCGGTGCGCCCGGTGCGGCTCAGATGGTCGGCCAGTGCCTTTTTCGCCGCCGCCGCCACATAGGGCTTGGCATCGGTGCCGCCGGAGGTCGAACCCGCATGGACCCGCCAGTAGTAGAGCACCTGCGGCAGATGAGCCGCACCGCCGGTCTGTTCGATGAGCCGGAGGAAGAGGTCGTGGTCCTGACTGCCGTCGCACTCGGGGCGCTCGCCGCCCAGCTGCTCATACAGCGCCCGCTTGAAGACCGCCAGATGACAGATGTAGTTGCAGCAGAGCAGATAATCCGGGGCATAATCGGGCTTGAAGTGTCCCACCATCGGCTTTTTGATGTCCTTGGTGAAGAGCGCCTCGTCGCTGTAGAGGAAACTGTCCGGCTCACCCTTTTCGCGGAGCTGCAAGACAGCCTTCCCCATCGCGTACATGGCGTGGGGGGCCAGCACATCGTCGTGGTCGGCGAGGGCGAGATATTCGCCCGTCGCCAGCGTCTCGGCGGCGTTGGTATTGGCGGCGATGCCCTTATTTTCGACCTTTTTGTATACGATGCGTTGATTTTTCCGCTGATATTCCCTTACGACACGCTCCACCTCGGGGTGGGCGTCGTCGGAGGCGTCCGCAAGGCAGAGCTGACCATTGGGGGCGGTCTGGTTCACAAAGGAGCCCAGAAATTCCCGCAGGTAATTTTCGGGCGTATTATACAGCGGGGTCAGGACGGAGATGGTGGGCAGGCCGCAGTTCTCAGCGGTCTTGCCGACCATTTCGGCGGCCTGAGCTTCCAGCACCTTTTTGCCGGGCAGATAGCGCGCCCGCTTGCCGAAGAAACGGCGGCGGACAAAGCCCGCGCCCCGCTTTACCATGGTGGGCAGGCCCTCGTCTTTCGTGAGCCGGACGGCATAGCCCATCAGCTCTTTGGCGCGTTTGAGTCGTACATTCATATCCAGTCCTTATGCCTCGCCCCGCTGCACGGCCTTGTAGGCGTTGCAGACGGTCTCGGTGTCGCCGTTCATCTTGAGGTGGCCGTGGCTCAGCCATGCCACCTTGCTGCACATGCGCTCGATCTGCTCGATGGAGTGGGACACCAGAATGACTGTGGTGCCGCCGGCCATCAGCTCCTTCATCCGCTTTTCGCACTTCTGCTGGAAGAGGAAGTCGCCCACCGCCAGCACCTCGTCGGCGATGAGGATGTCAGGCTTGGTGATGGTGGCGATGGCGAAGCCGATGCGGGCCACCATGCCGGAGGAGTAGTTTTTCAGCGGCACGTCGAGGAAGTTCTGCAGCTCACTGAACTCCACGATCTCGTCGAACTTCTCGTCCAGATACTTGGGCGAGAAGCCCAGGACCGTACCGTTGAGGTAGATGTTCTCCCGGGCGGTCAAGTCCATGTCGAAGCCCGCACCCAGCTCGATGAGGGGGGCGATGGTGCCGTTGACGGTCACTTTGCCCTTGCTGGGCTTATACACGCCCGCAATGGTCTTGAGCAGGGTGGATTTGCCCGAGCCGTTCAGGCCCACAAGGCCGTAAAAATCGCCGGGCATGATGTCGAGGCTCACGTCCCTGAGGGCGTAGAACTCGTCGTACTGCAAGCGTCCCTGCACCATGGCAAGGAGGTATTCCTTCAGGCTCTCGTGCTTTTCGGTGGAGAGGTTGAAGCACATGGACACATTGTCCACTTTGATGATAGGTTCCATCGTTCTCTCCTCCTTCTTATATATGCAGCACGAAGCGGTCCTGTGTCTTGCGGAACATCTGGACGCCCACCAGCATCGAGATGAGGGCGCAGAGGCCGCAGACGAGGAACATGTTGATGTCCAGCGGGATGCCCCACATCAGGGTGCGGCGGAAGCCCGTGATATACCAGTACATCGGGTTCAGCTTGATGATCTGCTGCATGTTGAAGCCGCCGATGGAGAAGGTCATCTGGGTGGGGTCGTAGAAGATGGCGGAGAAGTAGAGCAGCGCCGTGATAAAGACGCTCCAGATGTGCATGATGTCCCGGAAGAACACCGTCGCCGCCGCAAGGAAGAGGCCCACGCCGAGGCTGAAGAAGAAGAGGGTCACCAGCGGGTAGAGGGCTTCAAACACCGTGATGTGGATGGGGCTGCCGGTGAACACCATGACCAGCGCCAGCGCCACGAAGCTGAAGACGCAGTTGACCATGGCGAAGCAGCACTTTTCCAGCGGGAAGACATATTTCGGGATATAGACTTTTTTCAGCAGGGAGGCCGCGCCGAGGACGCTGCTCATGCTGGTGGAGGTGGCCTCGTTGAAGAAGTTGAAGAGCAGCTGGCCGCACATCAGGAAGACCGGGAAGTTGTCGATGCCGCTGCCCCGCATATCCATCAGGCTGCTGAACACCGCCCAGTACACCAGGCACATGAGCAGGGGGTTGAGCACGCTCCACACCACGCCCAGCACACTGCGGCGGTATTTGAGCTTAAAGTCACGGCTGACGAGGTTCCACAGCAGATAGCGGTAGCACCACAGGCCGTTGAACATTGCCTTGAGTTTTTTCACAGGCGATCACCACTTTTCAAAATACTCGAACTTCTGGGCGGCAAAGGGCTCATGGAGCTTGTCCTTGGCGCTGGTCTTGTGCTCACAGCCGCAGTCGGGCCACTGGACGTTGACGGTGGGGTCGTCGTAGGGGATGCCGCCCTCGCTGGTGGGGTCGTAGACATCGGTACACTTGTAGCAGAACTCGGCCACATCGCTCAGCACGAGAAAGCCGTGGGCAAAGCCCTCGGGGATATAGAACATCTTCTTGTTCTCCTCGGAGAGGGTCACGCCCACCCACTTGCCGAAGGTGGCGCTGTTGGGGCGGCAGTCCACGGCAACGTCAAAGACTTCGCCCCTGGTCACACGCACCAGCTTGCCCTGGGTGTGGTTTTTCTGGAAGTGGAGGCCGCGCAGCACGCCGCGGGTGGAGCGGCTCTGGTTGTCCTGCACGAATTCCTTGTCGATGCCGGCCTCGGCGAACTGGTCTTTCTGGTAAGTCTCCATGAAATAGCCGCGGTCATCGCCGAACACCTGCGGCTCAATGACGACGACACCGGGGATCTCAGTCTGCGTAAAGGTGAATTTGCCCATAATTATTTTCCTCTCTGTTTTGTTTTATCGTTTTTTGTTATTTTGTTGTATATGAAAAAGCCTTTTGCAGCTTTTGCGCGATTTTTAATGTTTCGAGGGCTTTTGCTTTTTGGTTTTCCGGATCCGCATCACCCGCATCACGCACAGGGTGGCACAGGCAGCAGCTGCGGTGCAGGCCAGCGAGATGGCGATGAGCATTCCCGCCGTCCTGGCAGGCTTAAGGTCGGAGGCCGTGTCCAGCTCTCTGCCCGCGTTCGCTTCCAGCAGCGCATCCAGCCCGGTGAGTACCGCCGGGACCCGGGCACTCGTCGATTCCTGCTTATCGCCGCCATTGACGGTATACACCGCGTACACTTCCGGCGAAGTACCCAGAACGTATCGTTCGGGCAGCTCCAGCGACACCGAGACATCCCCCGCCGTCACGCCGTCGGCCAGCAGCAGCCGGACGCCGGGGTCGGTGACGGTCACCTTGCCCAGCGTTTCGCCGCCGCCCACGACTTCTACCTCTCCGGTCAGGCCCTGGGAGGGCAGGTCGGTGTAGCCGGTATAGCGGGCGAAAGCGTAGTCCAGCAGGGTGCGGACGTCGTTGTACTTATCGGTCTTCATCTCGCTCTGCATGGTCACGCAGATGAGGCGGACGCCGTTCTGTTCCGCGAGGCAGACGTAGCTGTAGCGGGCGATGTTGGTGTAGCCGATCTTGGAGCCGCGGATGGCCGGGATGTAATACCGGCTGTAGCTCAGCCGCATTTTGTCCTGCTGGGAGAAATAGCGGGTCACCGGCTGGACGTTCGTGGGCGCCATGGTGTACATCTCGAGATGGGTGAAGATGGTCTCAAAGCCCGGCTGGGTCAGCGCCCATCGCAGGATCTGGGCCATGTCGTAGCAGCTGGTGTAGTGGTCATTGCCGCTGATGCCGTGGGGGTTGGCGAAGTGGGTGTGCTGGAGGCCCAGCGCCGCCACCTGCGCGTTCATGGCGGCCACGCCGCCCTCGATGGTGCCGCCGCCGAAGTATTCGGCCAGCAGATTCGCGCCGTCGTTGGCGCTGGCGATCATGGTTCCGTAAAGAGCGTCCTGCAGGGGGACTTCCTCGCCCTCCCGCAGGGCGATATGGCTGGAATCGGTGCCTGCGAGGGAGTAGACGTCCTCATGGGAGACCGTGAGCTTCACGCCGTCCCAGTTTCCCTGTGCCTTCTGGCAGGCAAGACCCAGCGTCATCACCTTGGTGATGGACGCCGGGTGCAGTTCTTCGTTCATATTCTGCTGTGCCAGCACGAGGCCGGTGTCTGCATCCATGATGCAGTAAGCCTCCGTCGTGGTCAGAGCCGGACCCACCGCCCCGGCAGACAGCGCCGTGCAGAGCAGGAGCAACGCTGTAAGAAGTGCAGCGATGTATTTTTTCATTCGATCAATTCTCCACAAATCTTCATAGATAATCTTAGTATACCACACTTTCCCCTGCCTGAAAAGACGCCTTTCATCCACACGGACATTGCAGCACCGGCTGTAATTGCCGCCCTTCCAGCGCCGCTTCCAGCGTCTGGGGCAGCAGCTCGAACCGTGCCTTGAGGCTCTGGGGCTTGGTGTTGGGGTCATCCTGCCCGTAAGGCACAAAATAATAGTGCTTGCGCTGGTAGAGCCGGGCGATGTTCTCCCCGGAAGCGCCCAGCCCGTCGTTCGTCGAGACAGCGATGACGACGGGACAGCCCACCCGGAGCAGACTCTTCGCCGCCAGCGTCACCGGCGTGTCGGAAAGGCCCTCGGCCAGCCGGGCCAGCGTGGCCCCGGTGCAGGGCGCGATCACGAGGGCGTCGGCCAGATGCCGTGGGCCGAGAGGCTCCACCGCCTGCAGGGTGTCCAGAACCGGACGGCCCGTCAGCCCTTCCAGCTGATGCCGCCAGCCGGAGGCCCGGCCAAAGCGGGTGTCCTGCCCCGCCGCAAAGCTCATCACAGGCAGAAGCTCCCACCCCTGCCCCCGCAGCGCACGGGCCGCATCCAGCGCCGCTTCCAGTGTGCAGAAGCTGCCGCAGACCGCAAAGGCCGCGCAGCGTTGTTTCTTCTCTATCATGATGCTTCCTCCCTCTGCCCGATCATATCGCACACCGTCTGGGCCACCGCCTCGCCTGCCGTCTCGGGGGCGCAGGCTGCGGGCAGGCTCAGCGCATGGATGGCTCTGTGGCCCAGCCGCCGGGCCGCGTCGAAGTCGGTACCGCCGGGGCGGGACGCCAGATCTACGATAAAGCTCTGCGGCCGCAGCCGGGCCAGCACTGCCTCGCTGAGCACCGGCGCAGGCACCGTGTTCACCACTGTATCAAAGGCCGGCGCTATCTGCCCGAGCCGGTCGATGGCCACGCTCCGCAGCCCGAAGCTCTCGGCCAGCGCCCTCTGGGCCGGGCGGCGGGCCGCCGCCGTCACCTGCGCTCCCAGCGCTGCCAGCCGGACGCCCAGCGCCTGCCCCACCGGCCCGAAGCCGGTCAGCAGGATGCTGCTGCCCCAGAGGGTGCGGCTGCGCTCTTTCATCAGGATGCCGATGCACCCTTCCGCCGTGGGGATGGCGTTGCGGATGGTCAGCTCTTCCCGGGCGAAGTAGTCTACCAGCTCTACCCCGGCCTCGGCGGCGATGACTTTCGCCTCTGCCGACAGCATCCCGCCCAGCGCCAGCGTACCGGGCCTCGCGGCCCGCAGCAATTCGGCCAGCGGCGTCCGTGCCGCGTCCAGCGGCAGGGGCAGCAGGATGTAATCTGCCACCGCTATCATCTCCGGCCCGCCCACACTGTACCCGGCCCGGGCCAGCGCCCGGGCCGCTGCGGCCTGCCGGGCGTCGCCGCCCACCACCGCAAAGCATTTCTGTCCTTCCACTGCAAGGCCCCCTCCCACATGCTCGGTGTGCCATCCTATGCAGAGGCTGTGCCGAGGGTGCAAAAAGGCCCGGCAGACGCTTTACAGCATCCGCCGGGCTGTTCTGTTTTACGTTTTTTATGTAAGCTCCGCCAGAGCCTTTGCTCGAACCGCCTGCGTCGTATTCAGATACAGATAATATGCGTTCAAAACATCTACAATGGCCTGCCTGTCATTTTCCGGCATCGGGCATTCGACTAAATCAGGCTTGGCTGAATTGTATCTTCCAAAGCGGAGGTTCACGTTATTGGACTCTGCAATGTCTATCATCATTTCAATGTCGTCTTCGGTTGCAAGCCGCACCGCCATTTCTTCGGTTTTCTCTTCCTGACTTGGAGATATTACTATCTTATCCCTCTGAATATCAATAAAAGCCGTACTATTAAAAGTATATCTATAATTTTCAGTGTCTATTTCGACTGTATCCATGTCCATATACTGCTCGCCAACATAGTTGAATCCAACCCCAAGAATTGGGTCTACCGATGGGCCGAATATATAAACAAACGATGCCATACAGCTTTGGCCTGTTTCTTCATTTTGGGTACAGTTCGGACTCAGTGCAACCAACACATCCCCAAAACCTTCGACTTCTGTATATTCGAATTGAAGTTTTTCTAGCGCCGAACTTAGCGCTACCAGCTGTTGTTCTTCGTCTCCTATGACATTTTCCTTTTCGGCCTCTCGAAACTTTTCATATGCGTCTTCTGTTTTTTGCTCGACTGGCTGGCTATTACTTACACTTTTTGCAACTTCTGTACTTGCTCTTTTCGCCTCGGTTGAAGAAGTTTCTCCGCATGAAACCAGCAAAACTAAGCTAAGACTCACCAAAAAGCATTTTATTGCCGCTTGCTTTTTCATATTGCCTCCTTTCGCTTGCTCTATCCGCATCATGCCAATGCTTTTCGCAAGACTTCTGGACTCACTGACCTCATTAGGTCATATGCGTTCAAAACATCTGTAATCTCCTGTCGATTCGCTGCCGTCAGAATATAATCGTACTGTGTTGAGTCTCCCCACGGCGCGTGTCCTTTGAAACGAAAAATCGTTTCCTCTGCACTCAGTGCATCCCTGAGCAGAGCAATATCGAAATCCTCTGCAAGAGTTGCCAGCATTTCCATTGATTTTACTTTTCCAGAGCTTATTTTTGCGTTCTCCCTCATTGAATGGTAAAACGCTGGACTGTCATAAGTGTATTTGTTTTCATCTGCACGCACAACAATAGAATCTGCCCATATAAATGTATCCCCAGTGTAGTGGTACATAATTACCATCCACGGCATCTCATCCTCATCGTCTACACATACCACTGGACTCACGTTACAGTCACCCTTATCTATTTCTTGGAAAACATATGGACTCGTTATCATATAGTCACCCTCGACTTTATCATGCTTCACATCCAACTTTGATAACGAATCCTTAATGCCCAAAATCTGCTGTGCTTCCGCCAACACTGCAAAATTAGACACCTCTGCCTTTGTCGCATCATCCAACTGACTGTATGCATCGACTGCTCTTTCTACAGCACTGCGGTTTTCACGCGTAACCGTTCCTATCTGAGCAATCAAAGCCTCCACTTCCTGCACCGAAGGCTCTGCCGCAAAAGCACTGGTCGGCACAAGCATTAGCAACATCATTATAGCCACAAAAGCCGCTACAAATTTCCTAAACATCCTATATTTTGCTCCTTTCTCATCAAAAGGTGTCTGTACTTTTATTATACCACAGTCTTTCGCACTGTAAAGATTTTCCATTTTGTCGTTTTGTGCAAAAAAGAAGCCTGTTATCGGGCATCTTGTCCAATAACAGGCTTCTCGTTTACGATTTTACTGCCTTAGTGGCCGCAGCTCTCGCCGCTGCAATGGTCGCAGTCCTCTTCCAGCTTGCCCACGATGGGTTCCGGGTCGATGCCCTGACGACGGTAGTAGTCGGACAGAGCGGACTTGACGGCCTGCTCAGCCAGAACAGAGCAGTGAACCTTGATGGGAGGCAGACCTTCCAGAGCCTCGACAACGGCCTTGTTGGTCAGCTTCAGAGCCTCGTCAATGGTCTTGCCCTTGATGAGGTCGGTGGCCATGCTGCTGGTTGCGATTGCAGCGCCGCAGCCGAAGGTGAGGAACTTGACGTCAACGATGACGTTGTTCTCGATCTTGAGGTACATCCGCATGATGTCGCCGCACTTGGGGTTGCCGACTTCACCCACGCCGTTTGCGTCGGGGATCTCACCCACGTTGTGCGGATGTGCAAAATGCTCCATGACCTTTGCGCTATACATACCTGCCATTTTAGTTTTCTCCCTTCAGGCTGAAGTGACGGGCCGTGTTCTGGCCCTGCAGCCACATACAACTCATAGCACGACGGCGGGGAATGACTTCCTCCAGCACATCGCACAGATATTTCGCTTCTTCCATCGTGTTCTGCGGGCCAAAGGTGAACCGCATGGAACCGTGGCCGATCTCTTCCGGCACGCCGATGCTCAGCAGCACGTGGCTGGGGTCAAGGCTGTCGGAGTTGCAGGCAGAGCCGGTAGAGGCGCAGATGCCGTGCATATCGAGGTCGAGCAGGATGGTCTCGCCCTCCAGACCCGGGAAGCTGATGTTGGCGTTGCCGGGCAGGCGATGCTCAAGGCCGCCGTTCAGACGGGCCTCGGGGATGTTCTTCAGGATGCGGTCGATGACGTAGTCACGCAGCTCCTTCTCGTGGGCCATGCGCTCTTCCAGATGCTCGGTCGCCATCTCGAGGGCCTTGCCCATGCCGGCGATGCCGGCGACATTCTCAGTACCGGCGCGGTGGCGTGCTTCCTGGCTGCCGCCGTCGATGAGGTTCTGGGGCCAGATGCCCTTGCGGCAGTACAGCGCGCCCATGCCCTTGGGGCCGTTGAACTTGTGAGCGCTCATGGACAGCATATCCACGCCCAGCTCCTTGACGTCCACGGGGATGGCACCCACAGCCTGAACCGCATCGGTGTGCATCCAGACGCCGTGCTTGTGGGCGATCTCAGCGATCTCCTTGATGGGCTGGATGGTGCCGATCTCGTTGTTGGCCATCATGATGCTGATGAGGGCGGTGTCGGGACGGATAGCAGCCTCGACATCCTCCGGGCGGATGTAGCCCTCCGTGGTGGGCTTGATATAGGTGACCTCGAAGCCCAGACGCTCGAGAGCGGCCATGCTGTGCATGATGGCGTGGTGCTCGAAAGCGCTGGTGATGAGGTGCTTCTTGTTCTGGCGGGCCTTGGTGAAGGCAGTACCCTTCACAGCCCAGTTGTCGGCCTCAGAGCCGCAGCCGGTGAAGAAGATCTCGGACGTGGAGGCGTTGATGGCCTTTGCCACCTGTGCGCGGCCCTTGTCCACGAACTCCTTGGCCTCATAGCCCACACTATAATGGCTGCTGGGGTTGCCGCAGGCGCCGTTCAGTGCCTCGACCATCACAGCCAGTGCCTCGGGAGCGCAGGCAGTGGTAGCAGCGTTATCCAGATAAACCACTTTTTCTGTGTTTTCCATAGGAATGGTTCCTTTCTGCTAAAATGCGGGAGCACCGCGCCTTCCAGGGGGCCGGGGCGCTGCCCGCATAGATTCCATTTGACGGAATAGTTATATCATATCATTCCCTAGTATGTCAATGGGAATACTCGAATTTCGTGATTCAGTCTCATTTCCGGCCTTTTCCGGTGAGGTTTCCCAGCAACACCTTCCATTTCGGGTAGCCCCAGCGCTTGTCTTCGTCGAAATCGTCGGCCAGCTTCCACGGAAAAGGACTGCCGTCGAAGTAGAGATTTCCCGCTTCGTCCACGCGGTCCAGCTTTCGGGGCAGATAGTCCTCGTCGTAGTAGCTCTTGCGGCGGTCGGGCAGCGCCCAGTGGAGGGTGCCGTCGGCGTCCATCCCCTCGGCCCAGACGCCGAATACAAAGGTCGCCGCCTCGCCGTAGCAGTGCTGCTCCATCCGGATGGCACCGTCGTAGTAGAACTTGATGACTTCCAGCGTGCCGGACTCCTTTTTGCCGTCTTTGCCCAGCGTGGGGCGGTAGTCCTGCTGGTAGCGGCAGCCGCAGTGGGTGCCGGCGAACTGTTTGGCGGTAAACATCTTCTGTCCTTTCTGCTTCTGCGCGCGCCGGTGGCGCGGGGCGGGTTTTATTCTTTCGGTCAAATGGCTATGCGCTCCGCGCGGGCCAGAGGCAGAGCCGGTTTTTTCTTTGAGCAGGTTCGCGCGCTGGTGGCGCGGGGCGGGTTTTATTCTTTCGGTCAAATGGCTTTGCGCTCCGCGCGGGCCAGAGGCAGAGCTGGTTTTTTCTTTAAGCTGGTTCTCGC
>OBAA01001052.1_pt1 | contig 17938 bp, 16 predicted proteins | sample 1475961 | NCBI WGS metagenome assembly OBAA01 (sample SAMEA2579960, study PRJEB22360) | human gut metagenome | biome: human gut; feature: human-associated habitat; material: faeces | place: Denmark | collected 2008/2010 | reverse complement strand
TAGTGTCTGCTCATTAAGCAACTTATTTTTTCGGTTCCATACGACAACTTTAACTGAAGCATGTTCCAATGAGCTTAAACAACATCATCTATAATGATATAATGCTCTGTTTTTTCGCTTGATATGTTGTCTGAAAAAAAGAGCAAAAAAATACCGGTAAGATCTACAGCAAAGAGATTCGTTACCAGTACTGACATTGCAATAGAGGACAGCGTGGTCTCCTCAAGTTTTGTCATGATAAGACCTGCTCCATTGCAGCGTTTTTCAGTGCTGAAAAATCTTTCAACTTCTATTCTGTCAGTGTTATCCTGGTATTCCTCTTTGGTACTTTTCTTATCCTTTGAAGGACGTCCAAGCTTCGGACCAGACATTGTAATGTTATGGTCTTTGCAGAAATTACGGTTGTCGCGTGTTCTATAGATCTGATCTACCAGAACACGTTTGGGATAATGCCCTGTACGCTCCTTATAACGGTTCATGGCATCTACAAAAATGGTATTCTCATTGTATGCATCAAAGGACAGCTTTTCCAGTCTTGCATGTCCTTTTTCATCTATGCTGACATCATATTTTGCGCCAAATTCCACTGGTGACTTGGCTTTTCCCCGGACAATCGGACGCAGATAGGGCTGGCTGATGCTGACAATACGATCCTCCACACTATGGGTTTTATTCTCATACATGTATTTCTGCTGTTCGTAGAGCTTCTGGATGGTAAGGTAGTAGTCTATGTGCTTTGAAGGCAGCGCATAGCCCGCTTCCATATAGTCTTCCAGGTACTCTAAATCACGCTTGACATAGCCAAGCTGCTTCCTGATTGTTGCACGTATTTTCTTTTCTGTACGCTTTTTGGACTTTGCAAGTGCAAGATACTCTTTTCTGGCTATCCTGCGGTAGGTGCGGGGCTTATCCCATGGATGATAGTTCTTGTGAAAATAGTCAATCATATCCTCAAGCTTCTCACGTGCTTCATTGAGAAGAGAAAAATCTTGTGGATATCTTATGTTGGATGGAGAGCAGGTGGCATCAAGAATCGCTGTCCCAAGATTTTCAATGTCATCTGAGCGTGTATTGGCAGCCTTTGCATTTTTGCTTTCGTTCTTGGGTTCATGCTCTTTTGTAACGCCACTGATTTCAAGGATGTACTCGTTTACTTCCATCAGGTAGTCAGCAGTCAGACGCTTGCGAAAACTGACAATGACAGAAGGCTTTATTGGTGCTTGATGACTGAATTTCTCCATTCCAAGGAAGTACTGCAGATATGGGTTTTCCTGAATCTCTTTTATGACATCTCTGTCAGAAAGTTTCTTGCGCTTCTGAATGATCAATACACCAAGAGCCATTCTAAACGGAGTCGCCGGACGACCTGTCTTGGAAGGGAACATTGCCACATATTTTGCTTCCATTTTGCTCCATGGAATGGCATGAGCCAGCTTGATCCACTCATTAATAGGATCGAGCTCCATGCCACATGACTGGTTGAAGTCGAACAGTGTAATTTGACGATTTTTACGTTTTTCAGGAATATACATGAGCTTTGTGCCTCCAAAATGCAAAGTTTTTTGTCTGAATGCTAATTTACATATGCATTTATTATAGCGCAAACCCTATATAAAATCCACTATTTATCTGTGTTTTTTAGTTAATGAGCAGGCGCTACATAAATAATTTTTACTTTAGTCCAATAAGAACCTAACCTTTTACATGTCTCTCATGGAAAGTAATCCAACTATCCTTGCTTTTTAATGAATTAAATAAAGCTGTTTTCTGTAATGCTACATATATTGCCACTGCTCTCGCTTGACAATTAATTGACTTTTGTGGATTAAATTCTATGTCTGTAAACCACTGATATTCAGATATATTCAAGTCATAGCCAAAATTTTTTATTAAAGCAGAAATATATATATAATCATAAAATGCTGTTTTGGGCTCTAACGTCCATATTTCATCATTTCTCACAAATCCCACCAACTTTCCAGAATTACAGTGTCGTTCATCTCTCTTTGCCTGTTTCGGAGACACGTTTAACAAATCTAAATATGGTCCCCCATTCTCATATTGCTTTGCTGCTTGAAAAACATTTTCCAAAAAAATACCATCTAATTCCAAAGAAAATGCTCCTATCTCTTTTCCAACCCGTACCTCACTCTTGCTTGACACTTCCAATGCCTTTTCATGTTTCATTTCATAGATAGACTGATGTAACGCTCTAATATTTTTTTGTTTTTGTGTTATCGAAAATCCTCCACTCCACATAAAATCAAAATTTTCACATATAACAACATCATCTTGAACACCCCATGCAGGGCGTTTTGCCATATTGATAACCTCCTTTTTTCATAAATAATCTCTCGGTATCTCCAAGCCACTAAACATAAGGCTTTCAGATTCCATTTTTATTAAAATCCCCCACTTTTTATCAAAAAACACTTGATAAACAGCCTCAAAAATGCGGCGCATTGCGCCTGTTTAATCAGAAAGCATATTTGTTCTAGCACAGCCGGTAAATTTTTGATTGAAGGCGATTTTTATTGTCAGATAATTACATCTGTCATTTTAACTATCAAAACTTTCTTTTTGAAAATCTCTGTAAATATTATCCTGATCCAGATGCCATTTCCAGCGACACCTAAGACCTCATTGACCGTTTTAGGAACTTGGATTTTTCATACACAGATGAACTGATACTGAATAAATATTCCAAGTATGGTCCTGCCCTAAGAACTCCTTCCTGTATGCAGCATTCTTATCTTCTTTCCATTGATTTTAAAATTACATCTTTGACTGACTGGATTGTACAGCTTAAAATCTATCCGTTATCCCTGTCTGCAAAACTGGAAGAAAAATGAATCATGATGGTGTTGAAATTTCGAAAACAAGAATCAAGTTATGATGACCGTTGGCAAGCTACAAATATGGCTGTTCCTGTGAATCCCCATGTTCTGATTCAAAGTACGAAAGAACCGTCCATCTGGCTATGAAAGCCAATCCACATCTTATAAATATACCGCCACGTGGCAACGTAAAAGAAAAAAATACAATGCAAGAACTTCTGCTGAACGCTCGAATAAGCGTGAGAAAATAGACTTCAAATTAGAAAGCGGCAGACACCGCTCTACTAAGATGTGGTACTGCCGCCTCTATCACATCCTGATGTTACAGCATCTGGATGCATGGAATCTGCCATTTGAATTCCCCTCAGAAAGTTGGTTTTGAATGTAGCATAATCCTATAGATATCATACCTTATTTTTCGGTATAACAACAGTACTATGTCTATTTCTTGTACTCTTATTTTCAATTTCGGATAATATTTACTTGTCAAACTTCAATGCCAGAGTTTCGCTGGCATAATCAATCAGAATTCGGAGACATCATATAATGTATTTTTTATCAGTTTTACTTTTTTAAAATAGTTTCTACATTCACTCAAGTCCAACTATAAGATTAGCTATTTTATTCATCAAAAAGCTCTAATGCTTGTTCCTGTAATTTCATTCCAATATCCTCAAGCTCTCTCAGCTCTTTTTCACTAAAACCACTATTAAAGCAAAACGCACCAAAAATATCGACCATTGCCATCGCTAATTTTTTAGGTACTAATGACTTTCCTTTGTAATACTCTATTGCAAAGGAAAGTGCTTCTTGCACTTGTCCTAGCATTTCCCTGTCCAATTCTCGAAATGCTCTTAATTTCACTGGAACAGATTCCTCACTTACCAATCCAGTATATATAGTCTCTATAGCCTGCTCTATATCCATAAAAATACTCCTTTAGAAATCTCTATAATCACACTCTTCAATAACTTCAACCATTTTATATACTTATAAAATATAGTAACTCACTCTTCTATTTCTTATAAATTCATAAAACAATTACCTCTTTTTATAAGAATTTAACCATAATCAAATTTCCACATACTCTTCTTTTTTACTTTGTAAACTTCTCTAATATTTCATACTAAAAATACATTCAATAATATATTTTCAGTTAACCTGGACACGTTATTGTCAACTTATTTGCAGGTACTCTTCCTTCAACTAATACCTCTTTAGACGAAACAGCATTTGAATATGGTCTTCCTCTCTTCAATCCCGCTGCACGTGCCTTTTCTGGAGTAGAAATATCTATAATGTTTTTATTCCCTAAAACATCTGGAATAACATCATCCGTATCAAACATAACTATCCTTTGCCCTGGTTCATTCCATTTTTCAATTACCTTAGGATCTGTTGTCGTTGATATAAATTGTGCGCCATTATGTCTGCTTCCATTCATAAGATGTCCCGCAATACTCATATTTCTTCCTGGTAATTTAGCTGATAAACCATCAGATACAACTTCGTCAGGACGTAAATTTCTCCAAACTTTAAAAAGTCCCAATAAATCCAGTTCAATATTTGTATCATAAACATATCCATACAGAGTTGGATTACCACCTGCCAATCCAATCGGATCCTGCTGCGTATAACATCCTTCCTCTGGCGAATAATACCGGAAACGATTATAATACAATCCCGTCTCTTCATCCTCATACTGTCCCTGAAAACGGAATGGAATTAAATTCTTTTCACCTAATGCTTCCTCCGTTTTTACACGCCCATAGATATTCAGATTTCTTTCCCAAACCTTCTTTCCCTCTTCATCATAGGCTTCCACTGGAGTTCCCAGATAGTCACTTATAATACTGTAATTCCCATCCTTAGTGATTTTTCCTCTGGGAATAAAGTCATCCTGAAATACCCATGTAATCAGATTATCCGGTATATTTTCTCCCTGCCCTGCTTCTTTTTTTGCAATCCATAAAAAACCTCCATTTTGCTGGATGTTAGATCATCCCAAAATATTTGAATGCTTCTCGGATTGCTTTCTCTTTTTCCGGCGGGCATTGTGGCTGTCTGGAATCCTCGGACTTCGGCAGATTGTAGTCTTTTCCTACTTCAATCCCACATTTCCGTTTGATCTGTGAGATATAGAGGTTGGACACCTTTAACCCGGTGTGCTCCAAAACATACTCCTTGATCTGCGGATAAGTTGCCCCATCCTGAAATTCAGACATATCCATATCTTCCAAAGAGAACTCAACCCGAATCTTTTTCGAGTCAACCTCACCCTTGGAAAGCAAAACTACCGTCTCCACATGCCATGAGTGTGCAATTTAGATGCACAACCCTTGGCTTTCCGTTAAGCCTTGAATTCAAAAATGATGCAACAGTCTTCTATCGGACCGGCAAAAGTAAGCATCATGCATCACTTTGCACCTGCCATAGAAAAAGATTAGATTTGTTTTTGAGATATAGGTCTGACTGACCTATGTGTGATTTGTGTTCTGCTCTTTCTCTATGATCCAACAACCGTTCTCATTACTTCTAGGATATTGTACCATAGATTGCTTATTTCGGAAATTACTTTCCTGTAAAAATGGGCAGAAGAAAGCTCCCAAATCACTATTGACTTGGAAGCATTATTCCGACCATTCACATAATATTTATTTCTAAGTACTCTCCTCATTCGCTGTTTATACTTCTTGCAATTCAAATTCTTCTATCTATATTGCCATTTCCAAATAACGCTATAACAATTGCAGGAAAGATATTTCAATCATACCAGTTTTCTAAGCTATATTCTTCCCGAATTTTCAATGGACAATTGCTTTCAAACGCTTCTTTTACCCGTTCATATCTGTCCCAAAAATCATTCTTACTCTTTTCTAACATTTTCTGTATTGCATCAGACACTCCTCCCATTCTTCCGCATGTGTAATTCACTAGATTATTAGTAAATAATAATCTAGGTGGGTCATTTTTATAGATTTCTTCTATCATTGTTTCATAGAGCTGTTTAACCGACTTTGACTTATCTGTTTCTATTTCTATACATGGACTATTTTCCATTTTTTGAATATTTCTATCCATAAAGAGCATTGCATCTGACAACTTATATATTAATTCATCAGAAGAAAAACATGGTAATATGTAATGAACGATATCTTTGAGTTCATATTCACACAACAACCCATGGTATCCCATATTTTCATATTCTACCATTTCTATAAAATCGCTAATTATCGAAAAATATTGCTTTTTTTCTTCTTCGGAACATACCTGTAATAACTCGTCCCACATTTTTTTATTATCCTGATTCTGAGTTACTGATGTATAGGCAAGACGTGCAAAAATCTGTTTCCGATTTTCCTCATCGGAAAGCATTTCCTTATATACGTCATATCCATTGACAAATCTATTATCATTATTGTACAGTGCATCTATCATTTCTCTAAGAGAAATAATATAATCCTCATCAATAATATGTTTCCTTAATACTTCCATCATAACTCCATCCCACAATGAATACTTTCCGTTATGGTGATATCCATTAAACCACAACGGCTGAGGAAAACCACAAAAAATATGCAAGCATTCAGTTAATATATTTTTTTCTTTTAAAGTATTCATTATTACTTTTGGCTCTTTATTCAAAAAAATGGTTCCTGTTATAGCTATTTGAATGTCCTCTGGAACATTCTTACGTGTCAATGCAACAGCCTGTATCCATTTCATGTCATCTCGTATTTCATTTTTCAAATACTCACATATATCTTTTCTTTCCTCATCCGTCAATATATACCAAAGATCTACTATATGAGAAATATGTGCTGTTATTAAACTTGTACTGTTTACTTTTAATTCTTTTTTTATCATACCTTTTCGTAAATGGGCAGAATTTTTTGTTCCGGTAATAAGATAATCCAAAACGCTCATTCCATAATCATTAACATTATGATATTTTGAGTAATTCTGAATCCATTGTATCCAGGCAGTTGCTATATCAACTACCTCCTGTTGATTACTTAAATACTTCAATGACTGATCCGCGTTAAAGCTCATGTGTGGTTCATGCATTCCCATAAATTTTGCCGGGAAGCACTCTAACCACCTAGAAAATAGAGCTGCCCATATTTTCCAGATTTTCACTCTTTCTGTCTCAGTGTATTTTCCCCATTCAATTGCTTTGCTATCATATTCATCACCAAACTTATCAAACAAATCTTCGACATACATAGATACTGACTTTCTTTCAAATTGCTTTTGAAAGTATATTATCAATTTCTTTATATTCTCATCACTGAAGCTTTCTATGCTATTAAGCATGCCTTTCAACATTCCGTAAACAACATTGTAATTCTCAAAGTGTTGTAAATACTCTATCTTTTCAAAATCCAATTTTGCTGCATAATTTCTAAACAAATAAAATACTGCCTTACTCCGAATGACTGCTTCATCACTTAACAGTGCATAATCTAAAAATGCTAGGGACAAATCATCTGCTAAGCTGCTACACAAAATATCATAAATTTCTTTTTTGCAAAAATTTTCTTGATTGCGTACCCGATGTTCAATCTCTTCTAATGTAAAATTAACATCCCTACCCCAAAAATCGTCCATGCTAAAAAAGTCGAAGTAGTGCTGTCCATCCATTTGATACCAACATTCATTACCATTCCATTGTATGTACTTGTCCGCTGTCCGGCTGTTCCTAATATTTTCCATAAAATTTCTCTGTACCTGTTCATTCAAGTTATCAAAATTTTGATCCAAATACATAATAGAAACATCTCTGATTGCTGGAAATATAGACCTGCTGCCTTCTGCAATACAATCTATAATCATTTGTTCTGTATCAAATTCCTGTTCTAAAAGACACAAACTACAGAATGCCGCATTTGGAGAAAGCGAGCCGATTGCCCTGCGCATATATTTAATATATTTTTCCATATCCCAATCTGCTTCAATCTCTTCTTGTAACAGTAATTTACTTGCATATGTATAAATTGGATGAAGAAAGTAAATCTCATTCGTAATACGTTCTTTGTAAATATATCCATTTTCACATAATATCCGCAGAATACTTTTTATGTCTTTATCCAGTTCTGGCATTTGAGCATATACCGGAAATTCCTGATGCGTATGTGAGTTTTTTTGTCTCCCTCCTATAGATTCAGTTACTTCTTCTTCCATTTTTTGACGTATAGAAACTGATTCTTCATTGCTACAAAGAATATATGCCAAATCCTTTATATTAACAGACCTGACCGTATTGCAAAAGCATCCTAGCAAAATAAAAATATCTTTATATGCTTCTCCATATGACTTTATTTTTCTGCAGACTTCTTCTGAACTGATTCTGGCCTGTTTAATAATTTCATCCGTTGACATTTCCATTAATATATTTATGTTCTGCACGTTCAATAAGAGATGCCGAATCTCGCCAATTTCCAGAAAGACGGTTTCATTATGATGGTCAAAAAATCTGTTTAATCTTTCAAAAACTTGCAGACTTTCATCTGATTCTCCATAAAATCGTAACCATATTTTCTCCGCCTCTTCCGTACTTGTAATCGATGTATTAATCCACCCATTACCCTGAATTTTACAATCTTCAATCTGTTTTTTCTTAAAAACGTCAAATAGTACATCTAGCCTACTGGTTATGATTATTTTTCTATTAACGGATAGCCTGTCGCGTACTAAACATATGATTTTATCCAATATTTGTATAGAATTCTCACTTTTTCCAATATGCCCAAATGGATCCTCAAGTAGTAACAACCTTGAATCGTTTTCGGGTGCCATCAAAAAATAGTATGCCTCTTGATCCTCTATTATACTGTCAGTCATTTTCACATAATATCCATTATCTTGAAAATCCTGAGCAATTGTCTTTGCAATATATGTCTTTCCTGAAAATGGCACTCCGGTTAAAAGTAATACATTTTTTTGTAACAACTCATTCTTTAATATATCTATGCTATCTCTTTTATAAAAGCTCTTATCCTCTGGCAAAACTCGGTTAAATCTTTTATTTTTTACAATTTCTCTGATCAAAGCAACAATATCTTCTCCATAGTCTCTTCCATGACGAACAACATCAAGCATTTGATTCATTACATCTCCGCATATCATTTCAGGAATTTGGTACTGTTCTTTAAGAATTATACAAATTTCTCTTTCTATCTGATCTTTTCTTTCAATCACACACACACGGCCCAATACCTTGTTCAGTTCACTTTTTTTCTGATTAAAATACTGTTCAATATGTTCTTTTCTCTTTTTTCCCAATTCATTTTTGTTATCAATTCCCTTTAGCATTCGCAGTTTTAAATCTTTTAGCATTTCTGCTGAAAAACACACTTTATTTTCTTTTATTTCACATTCCTTGCCAACAAACATACTGACATTATCTGTACATCGATTGTTTGTCACAAATACCAAGTAGTTTGTATCTGATTGTTGTATTCTATCCAAAATGAAACAATCTGATTTGTTTTTTTGAAAATGCGCTAACCATGTAGCAAATTCGTCATAAGTTATTTCAGATGCCTTCTTTTTTACCTGCAATTCTATATAATAGGTTTTATCTTCCAACTGATATGATAACTTCGCATCCTCAAAGCTTTCATTTTCAACCCAAGCTTTGAAATGATCCATTTCTAAATATTTCAAAATCATATATAGTGTTACGGTATACTGATAATCAAATCCCTGTGCTCCAACTATTTCAACTGACATATCTTCTCTTTTATACCTCACATTCATTTTTTCTGCGTAGTTTCTATAAAACTACTTCAAGAAAACTGTCTGAATTCTTGCTACTTACTTCCCAATTCTTTATTACAGCCTCTTACAATCTTCTTTCGCAAATGCCATTTACCTGTTTTTCCTCTGCCATGCTAACTACAAATTCCAAAAATTAATTGCTTGATTTAAATGTACCACTTCTGTTTCTCCCCTATTCATCCTCAAATTTATCATTTTCAAAGGTATTAATCATGTTGTTACAATCCTACTATCATAAACGCTCCCCAACAGTTTCCTTAGCCACTTTCATGATGCCTTCCGCAATTGCGGATAAACCACCCCAATTACTTACAATCGCCTGTCTTTCATGCGCATATCTCAGAAAAATAAATGAATCACTTATTTCTTCCATTACCAATTCAAAATTTTCCGGCTTATCATTTGGAAAATGTACATTCTCTTTTATCTTTGTTTGAATTGTTGTCGGTAATAATTTGTACAAATCTATAATACGATGTGTCTTTCCGAAATCAATATCCAATTCATACAGCACTGCTTTTAAATACAACTCACAAGCAAAAGCCAGATTAACAGATACTACCTGTATCAACGACACGGATGCAGTTCTAAAAATAATCCCTGCTCCTATATAAAATTCGTCCGCATTCCTTAATGCAGATTTTGCCAATTGCTTCTTATCTGTTTTTATATTCCCAATTTTGTCATGTAATTTAGGAGAATTAGAAAAAGGAATTCCTTCTTGCCTAAAATCAGTCATATTACACCTCTTTTTTTACAAATAAACTAACTTCATTTTATCATTTATGCAGGTATTTACATAGTAACAATTTCAGCAATATTGTTATATCTTATACTTAATGCCATTATCTTTTATAACTGACAACTAATTATCTATTCTCATAATTTTTCTTTGAGAACCCATACTTTTAAGTTGACAATAGAGCTCATTCGATTTACTATAAAATAGTTATTATGTCTACCATAATATTAACTTTTTATTTATTTGGGAGGTGTAAATATTGGTATCTTTTAATAAATTATGGAAGCTACTAATTGATAAAAATATGAAGAAAAAGGATTTACAGGAACTTGCTGAAATCAGTTCCTCATCTATTGCCAAATTAGGTCATAATGATTTTGTCAGTCTTGCCTCATAATCACCAGCATAATTTTTAGGTAATTTTCTAAATCGAGTAGCATTTAAAAAGGATGCCTTCCCCATCGTAGAGCACTTGCACAAATGTCCTATTATGTCTGAGAACGCACTTTTGCCACTTCCCTTATTACCAATAACCGCCACCAATCCAGAATTTAAATCTATATCTGTATCAAACCAATTCTCAATTGTATTTTTCGGATTTGCTATCTTTCTTACCTTTATATTTGCTATATTTAATTTTTCATTTTTCTTCGCTCTATCTAATGCAGGTGGTATTGTGCCAACATATACTCTTTCCTATCTTATAATTCTCACACAGAAGTTCCACCCTGCTCCGTAGCAGTGCCTGCCACTGTGCAGCACTGTCATACCCAAGTCTTTCGGCATCCTCTCTCCGCAGGCTGATGACATTGGTCCATATCACTCCCGGATGATTTGCCACCTCCTCTGCCACACGGGACAGTACAATAGACTCCCCCTCATTAGAAAACGGACCATGAGTACTGATTTTTTCTACTCTTGGTCTGTTTGCAAGGTAATCTATGTAATTTTTCTTCTTGGCTATGATATCCAGATTGTTTTCCAATGCCTGCGTGATAAACTCTGTCGCATTCTCCCTTGTCGGCCTCTGGAGATAATCATAATACTCATGCATGCGGTCTGCATCTTCTATCTTTGACAGGATGTCTGCTATCAGTTCCTTTTGCTTGACCGTAGCCGGAAGCAAACCGCAGGTATTGTCTATCTTCTCCACACCTTCACGGGTGCTGATATAATTCATGTAATTGGCAAGATGTGAAGGTGGGGCATTTTTAAGATAGTTGCAACGTAAAATTAATTTAGGCATCTATTTCTCCTTTAAGTGCTTTAGAAAAATCTCTTCTAATTATTTTATTACAGTCCACTTTTTTCTTAGTTCCTCCATATCCTGCTAAACCCAAAATTGCATATTCAAAATCGCTATGTGCATAATAATCCCATACCTTTATATTATTTTTTTTGAACGTTTCGTCAATAATAATAAAATCTTGCCATATTGTATTAACAGTTTCATTTTTCATTAACACTTCAATTTCCATCAATGTATTAAAAACAAATCCACATAATAAATCTGCTGCCTGAATAAGCAAACTCTCATCTGACTTGCACTGTTTTACAAATTTAACATTTGTAATTATGGTTTCTTTATTAAGAATATCGCTCAATTCTTCAAAAACATTTTGATATCCCCATAGTTCATCAACATATAAATTCACTTGTTTATTGATAATTCTTGCATAAATATCGACATTTAAAATCCTATCTATTAATATCGGTTCGACTAATGTTAGCCATCTTTTTTCACTGCCATTCTTAGAAACATCTTCAAATTCTTTTATCATTTCTTGTAGATTTGCATCTGATAAATCAGATATTGTACGCTGAACATCCAAAAGGTTTTCATTTTTGAAATGATTTGAAAGCGCCACTTTTATACTTCTCATTTCCTCTAACTCTATTGTTCCATTATGTATTATTTTACTAAATGCAACTAGAAGACTGTCATTTTTTGAAACGCTATCTGCCAACGCCTTTTTTAGCTCTGTTTTGTATGTTAAATATCCATTCACATTGGGATTATACCAATGGTCGAAAAAGGTTTCTATTATTTTAGCAGCCACCATATACCTTTTATCCGCTACTCCAAAGACAGGAATTGCATTAAATTCAAATATCAGTATGCTGAATAATTCTTTTACTTTTTCATATTTGAGACCTTTTTTCGATTTAAGTTCCTTTGCTCTTGAACCACAAAATATACGCTCTACACTTTCACATATTTCATCTTCCTTCTCTTTCTCAATTAACCAACCACCATATACAAAATATGGTTGCCTAACATCAAGATAATTTGTTCCCGTATTGCCACTTTCATCGAAATAAAGTGCTAGCATTATCTCTCGTCCCTCCCCTTTGCTTCAAGACATCGCCTATCCCCAAATTTCATATTGACACGTAATCATACCACTATCTTCTATCGGTACTGATTCTCCTAAATATTTTTCGAGCCATTTATATTTCTCAATAATAGACTTTGCTCTTTTATCCTCTTGATTCTTTGCCAATTTAGCATCTTGTTCTTCAATTTGCTTTTGTATCAGTTCATTAAGCAATTCTTGCTCATTCTTAAAGAACAAATAGTCATGCCCCTGTTGCATGCGATTAAGATAATGCATTATATATTTTCCGTCAGTATCTTTTTTGACAATCGTACCATTAACCTGCTTTATCATCTCAGCATTCTGCCAGTTTGTAATCAATAAACGATTATTATATCCTATAACCTCTTCTGCCACATAATCATCAACAACAATCCGAGGATATATGGCTTCTTTATTTTCTATCTGATATGCTCTATTAACTGCTGGTCCAAAAAACAAACTTCTCTCTTCCTCATAATGCACATCGCCATAAGCAATCCCACCTCTGCAAATAAATCCATTTGACAGAAAAGCATTAATCACTGTTTCTGTATTGTACATCGCAACATTCATTAATTTTCCAAGGTCTTTTCTATTTTCGTCGACACCTTCTTTATAATCATAAATTATGTATGCACAATCAGAAAATGTATATATTTTTCTTCGATACACAGTACCAGCTTTATCCTGAATCTGATTTTTTTCCAACTACATATGAAATGTTCTATTAATCTTGAGTAGTTCATCATAATCAGATCTGTCTTGACTACCTAAAATATCAATAAAAATAACTAAGCATTTTTTATATCCCATATCATCTACCACATTTCTAGTTTATTGTAGTACATATTACAGAATAATGCATCTTTTTATTGATTCTGATACAGATATGCATCTTCAAACCTCACAGCACCATTAATTCTTTTTACTTCATCCGTACACTTTGCCTGTAACTTCCTTAGTGCCTCTTCATCCACTCCATGACTATATGCGATCACATGGGACAACTTTGATGTTTCCACCGCCAGCTTATACATCGCACGGGCCATTCGATTCTCACTATCCTTCACAGTAGAATGCATCACTGAGGAGATAGTGGAAAGCATATAGTTTTCGATTTTCTCTGATGTCAGATAGCCAATATAAAATTTCAATGCCTGATTCAAAAATTCATTTTTTGATTTCACATAAGCCTGCTCTAGTAATCCATCCACTTGATTTAGCAAATCTTCCTCAATATAAAATCCCTTCCTTACCTTTCCTTCGCTCGCCACTCTCATCCTCCTTCTCTACTACTCTTCACAAATATCTACGATATGCTCACACAGTTTCTGCGGTATCACACTTCTTTCTCTTGCACCTTTTAATCCTTGTGTCCCGGTCTTTCTTCCTCTTGGAGCTGCCACATGACATGGATCTCCATTATGACACATTGGCAAAAATTGGGGATCAGGATGATTCGTCCAGATGTCAGTCGGCTTCATCCGATTGTCACCATACTGACAATATGTCACTTTTCAATCACAAAAGCATTCACGATTAAGTGAAGTACCTCATCCGGTATCAGTTCCCGGTCTGTCAGTTCTGATAAACGGATATGCTTTGTACCGTTATAGACATCCTTTGCTGCATGGAAAAGTATATACTGATCCAGCGTGACACTACCAAGCCGGATGCGGTCAAAGTAAATTCCGGTATCCAACACCTGCCTATGCACCTTATCCCAGAGTTCCTCATCCGCAGACAATAAAAAAACTGCAGCCGCATAATTCGGATACATGCATAGGTTTTTCCCTCTTCTGCTTGTCAGTAGGAAATAGAAATCTTTTCGATGTTTCATACTTCCGAAAATCATTTCCTTATCCACTTTTTCAAAAATTTCGCTTATCCTCTTTTTCAGATGTTCCATCTGCATACTGCTGATCACACAATCCACAAGCTCGGTATAATTCCCGCGGCTTTTCCATTCTTCTGCATTCATGATGCAGATACCCTGTCCTCTCGGACGATACCCCGGTGGCTGTTGCATTTGTCTTTCCAGTATACAAAGTTGCGGGCTGCTACAAAATAATCCTGGCATTTTTCTTCCTCCTGTTCTTTTGAAAATAAAAAAGGCAGTGCCTATTTCATCTCTAAAATAAGTACCGCCTCACATATTCATCTGCTATTTATTTTATTTCCTCCTCTCTTTTTTTCCTCAAATCACCCAAAAATCTCTTTTTTGCACCTATGCATCTATAAAAATGGGCAAAAAAATCGGGCAAAAACTGGTCGATTTTCGCTCCAATTTTTGCCCTCAAACCACAACATCTTGTGGTTGAACCCGTCTATTTCTTCTCTTTTCCACAATACTGCATCAGAATCACTGACTCAACGGTACTTTCGTTGTCCCAACAAAGTTCCTGTGTTTCCCTGTCTCCAAAATACACCGGAAAACGGAACTTTATGTGCTTCAGGAATCTGCCATCTGGCTGCTCCTGCTCGTAAATGTCCACCTGTTCTACAAAGCTGTTAAGAAATTCTTTCTTCTCCAGGTCGGTGAACTTATCATATAGTTTATCAAAATATAAAAGGAATTGATAGACGTTTTCTTCTGATATTTTCTGTTGCCGGATATTCAGCAGGCGGTTCTTGACTTCTTCTATACTGTTCTCCACGCCTTCAATCTCATCATACAAACGGTATAACCTTGTCTCCATATCCTGATATTTCTTCTCATAAAATTTATCCATGATATCCAGATTGTCCATCTGCTGTCCAAGTCTTGCTTTTGCTCCGGTCAGCTGCCTGTGCTGCTTTTCCAATCCTTCAATCTCTTTTTCTATTTCTTCTGTATCAATTCTTGAACCGATTTTATTCAGAATTGCTTCTTCAAATTTCGGATTCTTCACCAGCTTCCGAATAACTTCTTCCACTGCATTGTTAATCTTCTCCTCGCTCCATTGTTTACGATATCCACATTTATGACCATCTACCAGGCGACGATGTTTGCAGGCATAATAGAAATAATCCTTATATAAAGTTCCGTCTTTCTTTTTCTTTCGGTTCACGTTTCCATACATACCGCTTCCACATAACGGACATCTCAATATTCCGGATAAAATATGCTCATGATCGAGGCTATGTGTCTTTTCATATTTCACACCTGTTTTTTCCCATTTTTGATGAGCCAGCTCCCAGTCTGTTTCCGAAATAATCCCTTCATGGATACCATCGTGCATCATATAATTTTCCTGCTTTACAATGCGATATTCATTTCTTGTACCAGAAACTTTCTCGTTTTTCCTTCGTCCATAAGCCAGCTTTCCACAGTATACCGGATTATCCAGAACGCCTTTTATAAATGATGCGGCAAATGCGTCCAGTGTATTATTCTGTCGTTTTTTCTTTTTATATCCATGCTGGTTCAGCCATGCAGCAATCGCAGAGATTCCCATATTGGTATGAATAAATTTGTCATAGGTCAGACGAATAATCTCTGCTTCGTCCTCTGCAATCTGCAATTCTCCATTTACTAATTCATAACCATACGGAGCAAATCCACCATTCCATTTTCCTTCCCTGGCTTTCTGCTTACGTCCCTCCATTGTCTGAACAAGGATATTCTCCCGTTCAATCTCTGCCACCGCAGACAAGACAGAAATCATCAGCTTTCCACTATCTTTTGAGCTGTCAATTCCATCTTCTACACAGATCAGATTCACTCCAAAATCCTGCATCCTCTGCAAAGAATTTAAAACATCTGCCGCATTATGCCCGAATCTGGAAAGCTTGAACACCAGTACAAACTGAACCTCATCTGTTCCATTCTCAATATTATCCAACATTCTCTGAAATTCCGGTCTGCCCTCTACGCTCTTTCCAGACTTACCTTCATCGGAATACTCATTTACGATTTCCATATTCTGAAATTCCGCATATCTCTTGAGTTTTTCTTTCTGAGCATCCAGACTATAGCCATCTACCTGCATGGTTGTGGATACTCTGGTATATATATCGCATTTAATCTTTTTATTCTTCATAATCTTCCTCGCAGTATAACTCTGTTTTATTGTCCCAACCTTATTTTAGTACTTGTTCCAACTATTTTCAATACTTATTTTCCGTATTGACGCATTTCTTCGCCAATCGTATAATTAAGTTAGATACAGAGCATTTCTGTTATCAAAATATTGCCCGCCCACCATTGGCGACTTATAAATGATTGGCTCGAAAATATTGTTCGCTTACCGGAAGCGTCTAATAAATGTCCGGCTTGAAAATTATTTAGAAATAATTTCTGTTTTTGATATTGTGTTTTTATCACACATTGCATATACTATAAATACACAAAAAAGCCAAAAAAGAGGAGGTGTTAGTATGGCTACTTCAAGTATTACTCATAATTTTGTCGTATCCAATCCAAATAGCGTAAAGCGTTTTGTCGCAGCAATTGACGAAGCCGACCGTGACCGCACACCAAAGCAGACACTTCCCGGACGTCAGTTAACGAACCCACAGGAAATCTTAGCTTTAATGTCAAAAAGGAAGAAAAAACATGTCTGATAAATATTTTACCGTTAATATTCGGGCATATTTGGATAAAGACGAACCGACATATATCGGAGAGGAAAGTCTTTACGACTTACTCTCCGATTTTTCTTGTCCCAAAAATCCCGATGTGGAATACTTTTTATTACATAATGCGATTGAGTTTACCAAAAAAGATCAATCTATCACTTATCTGGTATTTGATGCTGAAGATGCTTCACTGGTTGGTTATTTTTCACTTACAATAAAACCAATCTCTGTCCGTGCTTCAAATATCAGCAAGACAATGGCAAAAAAACTGTCCCGTGTCAGTATTTTGGATGAAGAAACACAATCCTATACTACCGCAGCTTACTTGATCGCCCAGTTGGGAAAGAACTATTCTCTTCCAAAGGAAAAACGAATTCCTGGAAATATTCTACTGGGATTTGCACTGGAAACCATATCCAGTCTCAAATATTCCGTAGGTGGCGTTATGGAGTTTCTTGAATGCGAAGATAATGAATTTCTTCTGAGCTTTTATACGCAGAATCATTTCAAGCCATTTGATACGCGTATTACCGCTTCTCAGAATAATGAGCCACACACTCTGCATCAGCTTTTAAAATTTATTTGATTTAAAAATGCATGAAAAAAGCGACAGTCTGATTTACATTTTGTATTTCAGGAAACTGCCGCTTCTTTTT
>OBAA01001050.1_pt1 | contig 17968 bp, 13 predicted proteins | sample 1475961 | NCBI WGS metagenome assembly OBAA01 (sample SAMEA2579960, study PRJEB22360) | human gut metagenome | biome: human gut; feature: human-associated habitat; material: faeces | place: Denmark | collected 2008/2010 | reverse complement strand
CGGCGTTCAAGGAGTATTCGGCATCCCTGCTGAACAAGGACAAACGCCCCTCGGTGCTGGCACGATTGCATGAACTGGTGCAGGCGGCGGCAGAACTCCCCGGCAAAGTCCGGCATAAGGAACAGGAGCGTGGACTGTGACCACGAAAAAGCTGACAAAACTGCTGGTGCTGTATCTGCCCTATATTTTGCTGGGACTGGCGGCAACGAACTTTGGTGAAGCATGGCGGCTTGCGGAGGGCAAGGAACTGGGCGATAAGATCATGTCCATGATGGGCACCGTTCCGCTGGCGTTTGCGAACCCTCTGCCCAGCCTGCATCCGCTTGATATTCTGGTGGGTTTGTGCTGCGGCGCAGGGCTGCGACTGGCGGTCTATTTGCGTGGCAAAAACGCAAAAAAGTACCGTCACGGCATGGAGTACGGCTCTGCCCGGTGGGGTACACCCAAGGACATTGAGCCGTTCATGGCTCCCAAGTTTTTCGACAACATTATCCTGACCAAAACGGAACGGCTGATGATGTCCAACCGCCCACCAGACCCCAAAAACGCCCGGAACAAAAACGTGCTGGTGGTGGGCGGCTCCGGCAGCGGCAAGACTCGGTTTTGGCTCAAGCCCAACCTTTTACAATGTCACAGTTCCTATGTGGTCACCGATCCGAAAGGTAGTATCGTGGTCGAGTGCGGGAACGCACTCCTGAAAAACGGCTACAAGGTCAGGATTCTGAACACCATAAACTTCAAAAAGTCGATGCACTACAACCCCTTCGCCTATGTCCACAGCGAAAAGGACATTCTGAAACTGGTCACAACCCTGATGACCAACACGAAGGGAGAAGGCAGCGGCGGCGATCCATTTTGGGAGAAAAGCGAACGTCTTTTGCTTACTGCCCTGATCGCTTATCTGCATTATGAAGCCCCGGTGGAGGAGCAGAATTTTGCAACACTGTTGGAAATGCTCAACACCATGCAGGTGCTGGAGGACGATGAGGAATACCAGAATCCGGTGGATCTGCTGTTTGAGGAACTGGCAAAAAAGAAGCCAAACAGCTTTGCCGGGCGGCAGTACAAACTTTACAAGCTGGCTGCCGGCAAGACCGCAAAATCCATCCTCATTTCCTGCGGTGCTAGACTCGCCCCATTTGACATTCAAGAATTACGCGATTTAACGATGTACGATGAGCTGCAACTGGACACGCTGGGCGATAAGAAAACGGCTTTATTCCTCATCATATCAGACACGGACAGCACCTTCAATTTTCTCATCAGCATGGTCTACACCCAGCTTTTCAACCTTTTGTGCGACAAAGCGGATGATGTGTACGGCGGCAAACTGCCCATCCATGTGCGGTGCCTGATCGACGAGTGCGCCAATATCGGGCAGATTCCCAATCTGGAAAAGCTGGTGGCGACCATCCGCAGCCGTGAGATCTCCGCTTGCCTTGTTTTGCAGGCGAGAAGCCAGTTGAAAGCCATCTACAAGGACAACGCAGATACCATTGTGGGCAACATGGATAGCCAGATTTTCCTCGGCGGCAGCGAACCTACCACCCTGAAAGACCTGTCGGAAATGCTGGGCAAAGAAACCATCGATGCCTTCAACACCTCGGACACCCGTGGCAACAGCCCCAGCTATGGCACCACGTTCCAGAAGATGGGGCACGAATTATTGAGCCGGGACGAGCTGGCGGTGCTGGACGGCGGCAAGTGCATTTTGCAGCTGCGTGGAGTCAGACCGTTTCTATCGGACAAATACGACCTGACCCAGCACCCCAACTACAAGCTGACCTCCGACTACGACCCCAAAAACACCTTCGATATTGAAAAGTATCTGAACCGAAAAGAAAAAATCCACCCCGGTGATGAGTTCATCGTGGTGGACGCTGATTCGCTCCCGTCTGCCTGACCCGGTAGGCGGTTTTATTTTTATCCCGGCTAGAAAGGTGCACCAGAAAACCAGCCTTGCTGCGGTTATGCAGCGTAAAACTACAAGATTTCGGGTGTGTACAAATGACCGGAAACGCTTTATAATAAAGGAGAAAAGACTATGGAATTCTTCAACTCTGCTATCGAAGTTCTTCAGACTCTGGTCGTGGCTCTGGGTGCCGGTCTCGGCGTTTGGGGTGCCATCAACCTGCTGGAAGGTTATGGTAACGACAACCCCGGCTCCAAGTCTCAGGGCATGAAGCAGCTCATGGCTGGCGGCGGCGTTGCGCTGGTCGGCATTACCCTGATTCCCCTGCTGAGCGGTCTGTTCGGTTAAGAACAGCGGGCGGCGGTTGCCGCCCGGTACATATTATAATAAGAAGCACCATAGTCACCATCTTATCTATAGAAGGTGAAGCAGATGAGCGAGATTTTATTGTATCATGGCAGTAAAGAAGAAGTTGTCTATCCCGAAATCCGCATCACACGGTATACAAAGGACTTTTCTTGGGGATTCTACTGCACGAACAGCTATCAGCAAGCCTACCGCTGGGCAGACCGCCGTTCTGCCGATGGTATTGTGAATGTCTACCGCTATGTAGAGAATCCTGACCTGAAAATCCTGCGTTTCCCTGAAATGTCGGACGAATGGCTGGATTTCATCGCAAAATGTCGTGCAGGCAAAACCCATCCCTACGATATTGTGGAGGGACCCATGGCAGACGACACCATTTGGGATTACGTCAACGGATTTACGTCCGGGCAGATCAGCCGTGAAGCATTTTGGGCATTGGCGAAATTCAAGCATCCAACACACCAAATCAGCTTTCATACCGTAAACGCTTTGCACTGCCTGGCCTTTGAGAGGAGTGACCCCATCCATGACCGAAAAGCAGAAAAATGATGTTCTCTATGTTTGCAGCCTGATCGAGACCATCGCCCGCAAGACCAAAAATCATCGGCAGGATGTGATTCGTCACTTCACAAAAGCCGACATCGAACGGCAGCTCCGGCTGGCAGAAGTGAACCATTGCCTGTCCTTTGAGCAGGTTTCAGATGAGTTAATTGACGATTTCAACATCCCGGAGGGGGATTTTGATACCGCCGCAGAGTGCCGCTATACGGTTCCTTCTGCAACCTCCATCGGAATGCTGTACCAGGGGCTGGTGCTGTCCACCATGAAGAATGAGGATGCAGCACAGGCAATTCTGGATGTTTTTTCGTCGTTTATCACGGATGAGATATCCGATTTCAATTCCAACGTATACTACACCAATCCTGATTATCTCCGCTGCTCCTATCTGGCGGGCAAAATGCTTGCTTGATTTTCACTTTCTTACCGCTGGGAGCATAGTAAATGAACGATTACAAGCCTTACAAACAGCTCAAGCAGAAACAGAAAGCTAAAGTTGTAGAGCAGATGTATAAAGAACTTCATCAGTTCTTTTCCGATAATCAACGGTTTCCTGATACCCCGGATGAACATGAGTTGCTTGCTCGTCAAATTTTTTTCGCACGTTCCATACCATGTTTCCTTTGATGAGTTCTATGCCGTATATAATAAAAAACATTCCGCTATTGAACAGCGTCTTGCAGAGAAAGGATTGCCGGAACATCTGCTTCATCGTGAGGAACGCAGGCAGGAAAAACCGAATCATCCCGCTGTAAAAACGACACAGCCCCACAGAAAGAAGAAAAAGAAGCAGGTGTTTGAGCCGCTCTTAGAACAGAATGATGATTTCTTCTTTATTGCTGGTTATACTTCTAGCGGTGCCCCTTATGGTGTCACATGGGAAGAAATGGGACTGGAGCCTCGGGAAGAACTTATATAAATATTGTTGCCATTGCCGATTGCCAAAAGCAGTCGGCATTTTTGTTTTCATCGGCTTCTGAGGCGATTATTCCATACGGTGGCTTGAGCAGCAAAGGATAGCCCTCTGCGGTTTGCAGGTTTATTGAATGTCCGTACTCCAAGCCGCGTTTTTATCCACCCATCAATGAAAGGCGGTGTCTTATGCAGTTTTTGACCCACATTATTTTTCTCCTGAACCTTCTCAAGACCCTCATCAACCACTTCAGCTAAGGACGGTGACTGCTGAATGGAAACCGTTCTCAAAGCCATTGCCGACTGGATCAAAGGCATCCTGACGGCAGGCATCATGTCCAATCTTTCCGGCCTGTTCGATGATGTGAACACTCAAGTGGGCAACATCGCACAGCAGGTGGGCACCAAGCCCTCCAGCTTTGAACCACGGGTGTTTGCAATGATCGAAGCCCTCTCCCGGAATGTGGTGCTGCCTATTGCAGGCATCATCCTAACCTTTATCGCCTGCTATGAACTGATCGAGATGATCACACAGCACAACAATATGGCACAGTTTGAGCCTGCGCTCATCATGCGCTGGATCTTCAAAACGGCGGTGTCGGTGTGGCTCATCAGCAATACTTTCGACATTGTGATGGCGGTCTTTGACCTGACACAGAAGGTGGTGTCCGATTCCAGCGGCATCATTGCCGGAAACACCCGCATCAACGACATTGGCTTGTCCATGCTGCAATCCAGCCTGATGCAGATGGATGTAGGACCCCTGTTCGGGCTTTTCCTGCAAAGTTTCTTCATCGGCATCACCATGCGGATATTGAGCATCATCATTTTTGTCATCGTGTACGGGCGCATGATCGAGATCTACTGCATGGTGAGCCTTGCTCCCATCCCCATGGCAACCTTCGGCAACCACGAGCAATCGCACATGGGACAGAACTACCTGAAATGCCTGTTCGCATTGGGCTTTCAGGGTTTTCTCATCCTCATCTGCGTGGCAATTTATGCCGTTCTGATCCAGAGCGTGGCGATTTCCGGTGATGCCATCAACTCCATTTGGAGCATTGTGGGCTATACCGTTCTGCTTTGTTTCAGCCTGTTCAAGACCAGCTCCGTGACGAAATCCGTCCTCGGAGCGCACTAAAGGAGGTGCTTTATTGGCTGCGTATATCTCTGTTCCCCGTGATTTGACCAAGGTCAAATCCAAAGTGGCGTTCAACCTGACCAAACGGCAGCTTGTCTGCTTTGGCACAGCGGCTCTCATTGGAGTGCCGCTGTTTTTTGTTCTCCGGGATTCCGGCGGCAACACTGCCGCCACCCTCGGCATGATGGCGGTGATGCTGCCGGCGTTCTTCCTTGGAATGTACGAGAAAAACGGTCAGCCCTTGGAAAAGCTGCTGTCGTACTATGTGCAGTCCCGGTTTCTCCGCCCGAAGATCCGCCCCTATAAGACCAACAATTACTATGCGATTTTGATGAAGGGAGGCCTGACCCATGATTCCGTTTTGGAAAAAGACCGGTAAGCACAGCAAGCCGCCATCTGCGCAGAAGCGCAGGCAGAACGCAAAGCCTGCTGTTCCCCGGACTGCCCAGCAGTCCATCCCCATGCAGCGGATGTTTGAGGATGGCACCTGCCGGGTGAAGGCAAACTACTACACCCGCACCATCCAGTATCAGGACATCAATTATCAGCTTGCCCAGCAGGAGGATAAGACCGCCATTTTCGAGGAATGGTGCAGTTTTCTGAACTTCTTCGACAGCTCTATCAAATTTGAGCTGTCCTTTGTGAACATGGCAACCGACAGCACCGAGTTTGAGAAAAGTATCCGCATCCCGTACCAGCGAGATGGTTTCGATGATGTTCGTGCGGAGTATTCCCAGATGCTGCGCCAGCAGCTTGCCAAGGGCAATAATGGTCTGACCAAGACCAAGTTCATCACCTTTGGCGTGGAGGGCGAAAGCATGGCGCAGGTCAAGCCCCGGCTCGATCACATCCAGAACGATCTGCTCAACAACTTCCACCGGTTGGGGGTGCAGGCAAAACCCCTGAATGGTGCCCAGCGGCTGAAACTCATGCACGATATGTTCAACATGGACGGTGCCAGCAAGTTTCACTTTGACTGGAAGGACCTTGTAAAAAGCGGCCTTTCCGTGAAGGATGCTATTGCACCCACCGCCTTTGCCTTCAAGAACAGCCGCACCTTTCAGATGGGTGGCATCTTCGGGGCGGTCAGCTTCCTGAGCATCACGGCATCCGACATCAGCGACCAGCTTTTGAAAGATTTTCTGGACATGGATTCCTCGCAAATCGTTACCATGCACATCCAGTCCATTGACCAGAATCGTGCCATTAAGACGGTGAAGCGCACCATCACGGAACTGGACCGCAGCAAGATCGAGGAGCAGAAAAAAGCCATCCGTGCCGGGTATGATATTGACATCATTCCGTCGGATTTGGCAACTTACGGACGGGATGCGAAAGCTCTGCTCAAAGAGCTGCAAAGCCAGAACGAGCGGATGTTCCTCGTCACTTTTCTGGTACTGAACACTGGGCGCACGGAGCAGGAGCTGGAAAACAACGTCTTTCAGGCATCCAGCATTGCACAGAAGCACAACTGCAATCTGTGCAGGCTGGATTTCCAGCAGGAGCAAGGGCTGATGAGCAGCCTGCCGCTGGCTGACTGCCAGATCGAAATTCAGCGAGGACTGACCACCAGCAGCACGGCAATTTTCATTCCGTTTACCACGCAGGAACTTTACCAGTCCGGCAAAGAGAGCCTGTACTACGGGCTGAATGCCCTGTCCAACAACCTGATCATGGTGGACCGGAAGAAGCTGAAGAACCCCAACGGCCTGATTTTGGGTACTCCCGGCTCCGGCAAAAGTTTCTCGGCAAAGCGTGAAATCGCCAATGCGTTTCTGGTGACGGACGATGATATTATTGTGAACGATCCTGAGGGAGAGTATTCTCCGCTGGTAAATCGGCTGAAAGGTCAGGTCATCAAAATCAGCCCCAACAGTACCCAGTTCATCAACCCTATGGACATCAATGCCAACTACTCCGAGGAAGATAACCCGCTTTCCCTGAAAGCTGACTTTATCCTTTCGCTGTGCGAACTGGTGGTGGGCGGCAAGGAAGGGCTGCTGCCGGTGGAGAAAACCGTCATTGACCGCTGTGTGCATCTCATTTATCGCAAATATTTTGCGGACCCCTGCCCGGAGAATATGCCCATCCTTGAGGACTTGTACAATGCCCTGCTCCAACAGGACGAGAAAGAAGCCCACCATGTTGCCACCGCACTGGAGATCTACGTCAAGGGCAGTCTGAACCTGTTCAACCACCGCACGAATGTGAACGTCAATAACCGCATCGTCTGCTACGACATCAAGGAACTGGGCAAGCAGTTGCTTTCCAAATGCCGAAAGGAGAAGCGTGTCACGGTGCAGAAGATGGAGCGCAAGGAAAAATCCGAAAGCCCGCCGCAACTCTATGACCTTACCGCATTGCAGCGGGATGCAAACCGTCTGCTGGGATTTACGGCACAGCAGACCTTGGATTATGCCCAAAGTCTTTACGAAAAACGTCTCATCACCTACCCCCGCACGGACAGCCGATTTTTGACGGAAGATATGGCGGCATCCCTGCCGGGGCTGGTGACGGATACGGGCAAGGCGTTTGCTGTGGAAGAGCCGATTCCCATCCATGTGCAGCAAGTCATCAACGGCAGCAAGGTCACCGACCATCATGCGCTGCTGCCCACGAAAAGCATGGCAAACGCAGACCTTGCCGCCCTCCCTGCCGGGGAGCGGAACGTCCTGCGGCTGATTGCCGCACGGCTGCTCTGTGCCGTAGGTGAGCCGCACCGCTATGCGGAAACCACACTCACCACCATCTGCGCCGGGGAGGAGTTCTCCGCAAAGGGCAAGGTGGTGCTGTCCGAGGGATGGAAAACTGTGGAACGGAAAATGCTGGGGGATCTGCTTGGCAAGCAGAAAGAAGCGGTTGTTCTGCCGGATGTGAAGGAGCAGAGCCAGTGCAGCGTTGCCGGTGCCGAACTGAAAGAGGGTCAAACGTCCCCGCCGAAACCCTACACGGAAGATACTCTCCTGTCAGCTATGCAGGCAGCGGGTGCAGACAGTATGCCGGAGGGCGTGGAGCGTCAGGGCATCGGCACTCCGGCGACTAGAGCCGCAACCATTGAGAAATTGGTACAGAAGGGCTTTCTGGAGCGCAAAGGCAGCAAGAAAACCAAGGTGTTACTGCCCACGGATAAGGGAAAAGCCCTCATTACCGTGATGCCCGAAGAAATCCAATCCCCGGAAATGACCGCCGATTGGGAAACAAAACTGCTGCAAATCGAACGCAGCGAAATGGAACCGAGTGAATTTATGACTGAAATTAAAGAGATGATCTCCTCGCTGGTAACGACCACCGAGGCTGCGAAGGGAGCGAATGCACTTATGAAAAACAAAATTATTGGTGTCTGCCCGAACTGCGGCGCAAATGTCGTTGAGCGTGAAAAGGGCTGGTTTTGTGAATCCAATCCTTGCCGCTTTGTTCTGTGGAAAGACAACGCCTTCTTCAAGCGTCTGGGCAAGCGGATGGACGCTCATGTGGCCGACAAGCTGCTGCGAGATGGCCGCATCCGGCTGAAGGACTGCAAGAGTACCAAGGGCAAGGTGTACAACGCCACCGTCCTGCTGTCCACCGAAGCCGATGGCCGCAGCAAGTTCTCTCTGGAATTTGAGGATGGTCGCTGATGGAACAGAAGAAAGAAGCAGTATATCTTATCAACGATGAACGCTATCTGCACCTCCGGGAAAATGGCGCGGGCGTCGGCTTTGCCACTTATAATAAGGTAACAGGCGAACAGCTGGAAAGCGGGCAGATCTCCGAAAAGAATCTACCGCCGGATGGCAAAAACGCCATTGCTGCTGCCCGGAACTGGTATCTGTTTGAACTTTCGGATGATGAGCGCAAGGTCATCCAGCTCGAAAGCGTAAAAATCCTCGAAAGTGTTCCCGCATCCTGCATCCACAAACGGCGTATCTGGGAGCCTGAAACGATGCCAAAGGATATTCGACTCATCAACAGCCACTATGACGATCTCTATCACATTCCCGATGGCGGTGTGATTCAAATTGACTACCCGGATGGTCGCAGTTTTACGGCAAAGCTGGAACATTTGGATGATTACCACTTTGATATGGGCGGTCTGGGCAATGTGTTCCACATCTGCCAGTTTGCCGATATTATGGGTAGGAACCACGCAGATTTCTACCCGGAAATCCAGACGCAAGATGAGCAGGGTGCATGGGAATTGGGTGGTAAAGGCTATATTGCTATCCAGTCCACCGATGAAGGTTGGGATTACACTATCTATCACAGCGACTTTTCCGTGATGGATGGTGGTCAGGTCGATGCGCCGGAATTGACCATTCAGGAAGTCCGTGAGCAAATTCTGGAAACACATCACATGGAAAAAGGTCGGCGGTTGTTGCAGGACTATGATTTTGTGATGGACAGAGCCGCAGAAGCAGAAGAACTGGGCGCAAACCACCGCCCTTCCACATTGGAAAAGCTGACTTCACTGGCTGGCGCAAAAGAAAAATGCGATGCCCCGGAGTGCAGCCCTGTTGGGTGCCGGAAAGTGAGGGATGCTCATGAACTTTAATGGCGAAGAATTGACGCTGATGATGCTCTACAATTCCGGCTCCCGGCTGGGCTTGATGCAGGAGCTGCGGTTGATGCAGTGCTATCTTCTGCCGGACGAAACTGCTCTGCGCGAACTGTCGGAGGGTGTTATCAAAAAGTTGAAACTTATGACCGATGCCGAGTTTGCCGAGCTGGAATTTCCACTTAACTAAATTATGCCGCCGCTTGGCGGCGTACATAATAGGGGGTTACGCCAAAAGTAATTATATGGTATAATTATTCTATCGACTTTACGGCTTAAGGAGATTTTTTATGGGAGAATTCGATTTCACTTATAGGTTGCCCCAAAACTTTTCAAGGCGAGTAGTTCAATATTTGGAACAACTCGAATCGCCCAATGTTGCAAGGGCATTTCAAAACTGTACATACGATTATGAAGATTTGGGGCTTGCCTATTATGCTGGCATGAAAGGCGATAACTGGGATAAAAAAGCGTTGGACTTTACAGTTGAGGGTTCTCCCCGCGACATTGCTTTGCTAAAATCGAAAGGGCATATACTGAAAGAATCTATCAGCAAATCACTTAAGTCGTCTGAATCTGGTTTTTTACTCAAAGAGATTTATTACTTTGAATCTGAAAGCGTAGAGCCCATTCCCTTGTCAAATGCTGCTAGATTAAATGCAGATATAGCCTCATCGCAGGTTGTCCTTCGAGATCTACTTCAAATAGGGCAACGCTTTTGTTTGAATTGCTCATTTAATGGTGCCAGCTCGGAAAACAGTATGAATGACTATTTTCGAGATTTGCTTTTTATGAAAGGATACACAGAGATAAAAGACCAAACCAGACATGGCTTATCCGTAAATAAAAAGGATTCCGCAGAAGTAGATATCTTGTTAACAAAAGACGGTAAAGAGATTGCCATTTATGAAGGCTTAAAATTATCTAGCGTTAGTACCACATACATTGATACTCATATAAGCAAAGCAGTTGTAAACTATAATGCTCTTGGAACCTCAACATTTATTGTTGCTTATGTAGATGTGTCAGATTTTGACTCTTTCTGGAATAGATATGTTTCTTATTTGCAGAGTTATAGCTTTCCCTTGTTAGTAAAATCGCCCATTGAAGTATATCCCTATCCAGACGCAGCGGCACGTGTGGCAAGTACCATATTATCAAGAGATGATTACGATTTTCCTGTCTATTTTGTTGCTTTCAAGATTCCAAGATAATTTTCTATATTAACTAAGAGCGGGCAACCATAAAACGGTTGCCCGCTCTTTTTATATCCTGAAATCGAAAGGAGGAACGCAATGCCAAATAAAACGCAAGAATACCTCAACCTTGCCCAGCAAACAGCAAAGGAACTGACCCGGTATTGGGAAAACTGGACGGACTACCTGACCACTGCATCCCGGCTGTACAAGTACAGCTATGCAGACCAGCTTATGATCTACGCCCAGCGACCCGATGCCACCGCCTGCGCCAGTTTCGACCTTTGGAATGACCGCATGAACCGCTATATCCGGCGTGGCTCCAAGGGCATCGCTCTGTTAGACCAGTCCAGCAGTGTTCCGCGTCTGCACTACGTTTTCGATGTGAGCGATACCGGGGTGCGCCGCAATTCTCGTGACCCGGAGGTGTGGCAGCTCGGCCCCGATCTGGTTCAGCCTGTGTCAGAAATGCTTGCCAGAGAATACGGTGTCCGGCATGAACGAATCACCCAGCAGATCGCGGATATTTGCGGCAAGCTGGTGGATTCCTACTGGGATAACAACAGCGGTGACATTCTCGACATCGTTGACGGCTCGTTCCTGATGGATTATGATGAAGCCGGACAGGAGTTCCAGTTCAAAAGTGCCGCCGCAATCAGCATCACCTATGCCGTCCTTGAACGCTGCGGCTTTGAGCCGGAGGGACATTTTGACCGGGACGATTTTCAGGCCATCTTCTCCTTTTCCACTCCTGCTGCCGTGTATGCGCTGGGCACCGCAGTCAGCGAGTGCAGCCGGGATGTGCTGCGCAACATCGAACGAACTGTAAAGACGACGATCCGCCGCCGCAATGTAGAAAGGAGCCAATATGAATATGAACAGCAGGAACGTGACCTACTCGACCATCGGGGACTACCAGCTCCCGAACCTGACCCTGCCCCAGCAGGAAAAAGCACTGGGCAAGTACGGGCGACTGCGCCGGACTTACCTGATGCAGCATCGCCCGGTGCTGTACAACTCGATGCTCCTGTCGGGGACTCTGCATCCACACCTGTTGGAAGTGGAGCAGACCGCAGAGAGCCGGATGCGGCAGACCATGCAGGAACTGCTGATGAAGAACCCGGCTCCGAACAAGGAGCAGCATCAGATGGAGTGGGTGCAGCACATGAACAGTCTGAAAGCACAGGCCGAGGAACTGGTGATGAACGAGCTGATCTACAGCTAAGTTTCTTCGATGCCCACATTCCCACCGAAGCCGAACAAATTGAATCCATCGACCAAGCGGAGAACGAGAAATCGTCCTCCGCTTTTTCTTTATCACAGGCTGATATTGAAAACGCGCTGCGGAGAGGTTCTAACTTTGAAAACAGCAAACTTCGGATCTGGAAAATTTATCAGTTGCAGCCTGACCGAAGCCTTCGGGCAAAAGCACTTGCGAAAGAATATGCACCGCATGGCCCCGGCGGTTCCTCGCACACCTATCTGGACGGAAGCAGTGGTTGGATCGACCATGATAGCAAGGGTCTGACGTTTGAACACTATCCAGACCATCAGAAAGTGCTTCTCCGCTGGAATCAGGTCGAAAAGTATATCGACCTGATGATTCAGTCTGACCGCTATCTGTCAGACAAAGAGAAACGAACTATCGAGTTTCCCCTTGAACTGAACGCTGCCAGTGCCGCCGAATACACGGCATTAAAGGAACAGCACCCGGACACTCTCGTTGGATTGGAAGCTGGCGGAAATTTTATGTTCTATGGAGAAGATGCCGCCATGGTCGCAAAAATCATCAACAGTGCTTTGTTCACGAGAGAAACCGCACTGGGCGAAGTTCAGGTCACAGGCTTTCCCCCTAGCTTATGGGCAAGAAAGTCAAAAGAATTATGGTCTGCTGGCAATGATGTTTACCTTGCCGGGTTAAACGAAGATGGCACTCACCATCAGACCAAGTATCTGCGTAAAGAGGACTATCTGCCCATCGACTCCGTTATCAATATGGATGGCCGGAAATTTCGGATTGATGGCGTGGACTTTGATAAGGACAAGGTTTCCTTGCAGGATATGGCACTGGCCGATATGCGGATGCCGATTTTCCGAGAAGAACCTCTGGCTGTTGTCCGGGAATTGTACGAACAGCAGGACGAAGCCCTTGATGCTGCTCCCGAAAAGGCAGTTGATTACAAGGTTGGCGATTCCGTTGTTGTAGACCTGCCCACACGAACCATCGAAGGCACTATCGGCTATGTAGGCGAAACCGATGTGCGCATCGACACCAGCGCGCAGGGCTATTCATGGAGCAATGAGGTTCTGAACAGGCAGCAGTTCGAGGATGGTCTGCGGCAGGATGAGCCGGAACTCTCCGATGAAGAACTGGACAAGCTGCCCATTTCCGTGGAAGTCAACGGCGAGTGGCAGACTTTCCCGGATGCCGCTGCCGCAGACGAAGCTCTGAACGCCGAACCTGTGCCGGAAGCTGCCGGAAACTTCCACATCACGAACGATCATTTGGGCGAGGGCGGTGCAAAACAGAAATACGCCCGGAATATTGCCGCCATCCGCACCCTGTTCCAGTTGGAGCAGGAACACCGTGGAGCCACCGCCGAGGAGCAGGAAATGCTTTCGCAGTATGTTGGATGGGGTGGTCTGCCGGATGCCTTTGACCCTGACAAGGACAACTGGGCAAAAGAGTATACCGAACTGAAAGGACTGCTCTCCGAAGATGAATATGCTGCTGCCCGTAGTTCTGTTCTGAATGCCCACTACACCAGCCCAACCGTTATCCGCGCTATCTATGATGCAGTCGAAAAAATGGGCTTCCGCAGCGGCAACATTCTGGAGCCGAGCATGGGCGTGGGCAACTTCTTTGGTATGCTGCCGGACACCATGCAGGACAGCCGCTTATACGGCGTGGAACTGGATAGCATCACAGGCCGCATTGCACAAAAGCTCTACCCGGAAGCCAGCATTAAAGTTGCTGGATTTGAAACCACTGACCGCCGCGATTTCTATGACCTTGCCGTGGGTAATGTTCCCTTTGGCCAATACCGGGTAAACGACAAGGCGTACAACAAACTTGGTTTCAGCATCCACAACTATTTCTTTGCCAAAGCCCTCGACCAAGTGCGTCCGGACGGCATTGTGGCCTTTGTCACTAGCCGTTACACGCTGGACAGTAAAGACAGCTCTGCCCGCAAGCACATTGCAGAACGCGCTGATTTACTGGGAGCTATCCGTTTGCCGAACAATGCGTTCAAGGCAAATGCTGGAACAGAAGTTGTCAGCGATATTATTTTTCTGCAAAAGCGTGACCGCCCTATCGACCATGAGCCAGACTGGGTACAGCTCGGCAAAACGGAAGATGGCTTTGCCATCAACCAGTATTTTGTAGACCACCCGGAGATGGTGCTGGGTGAGCTGACTTCTGAAAGCACCCAGTATGGCCGTGAGGAATGCACCGTGCGCCCCATCGAGGGCGCAGTGCTGGCCGACCAGCTTGCCGAAGCGATCCAGCATATTGAGGGACAGTACGCTGAAGTTGAGGTGGAAACACCAGATATTGCGGATGCTGATAATGAGAAGCACATTCTTCCGGCTGACCCGGATGTGAAGAATTTCTCCTACACCGTGGTAGACGGTGAGGTGTACTACCGGGAAAATTCGGTCATGACACAGGTGGATCTTTCTGACGCTGCCAAAGGCCGTGTGACCGGGATGGTGGAGCTGCGGCAGATTGTCAACGAACTTATCGACCAGCAGTTGAATGACTACCCGGATGCTGACATTCAGGCAACGCAGGATAAGCTGAACACCGCCTACGATGCCTTTTCCGCAAAGTACGGTCTGCTGAATGACCGTAAGAACGGCAGATTATTTGAGCAGGATTCCTCTTACTATCTGCTGTGTTCTCTGGAAAATCTGGACGATCAGGGGCAGCTCAAAAGCAAAGCGGCAATGTTCACCAAACGGACGATTCGCCCGGAACGCGCAGTCACCAGTGTAGACACTCCCACGGAAGCCCTTGCGGTGTCCATCGGAGAGCGTGGCCGGGTGGACTTGCCCTATATGGCAGAACTGCTCGGCACTCCCGGCGACTATGTGCGCATCACGAGCAAACTGTCCGGCGTGATTTTCAAAGACCCCGGCGCAGACCCCACCGACCCGGAAGCGGGCTGGCAAATGGCAGACGAATACCTGTCCGGCAATGTCCGTGCAAAGCTGCGCATGGCACAGCTTGCTGCCGAAACAAACCCGGAGTTTGCAGTCAACGTCACCGCGTTGGAAAAGGCGCAGCCGAAAGACCTTGAAGCATCTGAAATTGATGTGCGGCTGGGTGCAACATGGCTTGCGCCGGAGATCATCCAAAAGTTTATGGCAGAAACATTCCAGATTCCCTACTATCTGCGCCATGCAGTCAAAGTGAGATATTCTCCCTATACCGCAGAATGGCGCATCGAGGGCAAGTCGGCTATGGGCAGAGGTGACATTATCTCCTCCGAAACCTACGGCACCTCCCGCGCCAATGCCTATAAGATTCTGGAAGATACGCTCAATCTGAAAGATGTGCGCATCTATGATGCCATCGAAGATGAGGAAGGCAGACCGAAGCGCGTCCTGAACAAAACGGACACCATGCTGGCACAGCAGAAACAGCAGGTCATCAAGGATGCCTTTGCCAACTGGATTTGGAAAGATCCCCAGCGACGCATTGCGCTGGTGAAACAGTATAACGAACTGTTCAACAGCAGCAGGCCGCGAGAATATGATGGTTCCCACATCCACTTTGTCGGCATGAACCCTGAAATTTCGCTCCGGGAGCACCAGCGCAATGCCATTGCTCATGTGCTTTATGGCGGTAATACGCTGTTGGCACACGAAGTGGGCGCGGGCAAGACTTTTGAAATGGCAGCATCGGCAATGGAAGCCAAACGGCTGGGGTTGTGCCAAAAAAGCCTTTTTGTCGTTCCCAATCACTTGACGGAGCAGTGGGCTTCGGAGTTCCTGCACCTATACCCCAATGCAAAGCTGCTGGTGGCACGGAAAAAGGATTTTGAAACTGCCAATCGTAAAAAATTCTGTGCGAGAATTGCCACCGGGGACTATGATGCAGTCATCATCGGCCACAGCCAGTTTGAGCGTATTCCGCTGTCCTATGAGCGGCAGGAACGCATTATTCAGGAGCAGATTGATGAAACGCTTGCCGCCATCAATGAACTGAAAGCCAATGCTGGCGAAAATTTCAGCATCAAGCAGATGGAAAAGACCCGCAAAACGCTGGAAACAAAACTGGAAAAACTGCGCTCCGATGCGCGCAAAGATGATGTTATTACCTTTGAGCAGTTGGGCGTTGACCGCCTGTTTGTAGACGAGTCACACTTCTACAAAAATTTGTTTCTCACGACAAAAATGCGCAATGTCGCTGGTTTATCCACATCAGAAGCGCAGAAATCGAGCGATATGTTCGGCAAGTGCCGCTATCTGGACGAGATCACAGGCGGGCGCGGCGTGGTGTTCGCCACGGGAACACCGGTGAGCAATTCCATGAGCGAGCTGTACACGGTTATGCGGTATCTGCAATATGGCACACTCCAGCAGAAAGGGCTGACACACTTCGACTGCTGGGCATCGACTTTTGGTGAAACCACCACCGCCATCGAACTTGCCCCGGAGGGTACGGGCTATCGTGCGCGCACCCGGTTTGCGAAGTTTTTCAACCTCCCAGAACTGATGTCGATGTTCAAAGAGGTTGCCGACATTAAAACCAGCGACCAGCTTCATCTGCCTGTGCCGGATGCAAAGTTTGAAACCGTGGTGGCGAAACCGTCCGAAATTCAGAAAGAAATGGTGCAGGAACTGAGCAAGCGCGCTGCGAAAATCCACTCCGGCGCGGTGGATGCGTCCGAGGACAATATGCTCTGTGTCACCAACGATGGCCGAAAGATCGGTCTGGATGTTCGCCTGATGAATCCCTTGCTGCCGGATGACCCCAACAGCAAACTGAACACCTGCGTTCGGAACGTGCTGCAAATTTGGGAAGATGGCAAGGAGCAAAAGCTGACACAGCTTTTGTTCTGCGACCTCTCGACACCGAAGAATGATGGCAATTTCAATGTCTACGATGATATTCGCAAAAAACTGGTCGCCGCCGGGGTGCCGGAAAGCGAAATTGAGTTCATCCACGATGCCGATACCGAAGCAAAAAAGGCTGCATTATTCTCCAAAGTGCGCTCCGGCGATGTGCGGATTCTGCTCGGAAGCACGGCAAAAATGGGGGCAGGAACGAACGTGCAATCGCGGCTTGTGGCGGTGCATCACTTGGATGTCGGCTGGAAGCCCAGCGACATGACCCAGCGCAATGGACGCATTATCCGGCAGGGCAACCAAAATAAGCAAGTCCAGATTTATAACTATGTCACGGAGGGTACGTTTGATTCGTACTTGTTCCAGACCCTTGAGAACAAACAGCGATTTATCAGCCAAATCATGACCTCCAAATCCCCGGTGCGTTCCTGCGATGATGTGGACGAACAGGCTCTTTCCTATGCAGAAATCAAGGCATTGTGCGCAGGAAATCCGCTCATCAAGGAAAAGATGGATTTGGATGTTCAGGTCGCAAAACTCAAGGTGCTGAAAGCCGACCATCAGAGCCAGAAGTTCCGTCTGGAAGATAAGCTGCTCACAAAGTTCCCGGCTGACATTCAGGAAACCACCGCCTATATTGCTGGCGTGAAATCGGATGCCGAACTTGCCGCCGCACACCCACAGGTGCAAGAGGGATTCTGCGGCATAACCATCAGGGGCGTGGCTTACGATGAAAAAAAGACTGCTGGCGAGCGGCTTCTTCTCGCTTGCTCCGAGCTGCCTAACAGTGAGGAAAAAGTGATCGGCAGTTATCGCGGCTTTGAACTGTCGTTGCGGTTCGACACCTACCACAGCGAATATCAGGCTCTTTTGAAAGGTCAGCGGAAATACCCGGTAGCACTGGGCAAAGACCCTCTTGGCTGTATCATCCGTCTGGATAATTCGCTGAACAACTTCCCGGAGCGCATCACCGCCGCAGAAAACGAACTGACCACCTTGCATCAGCAGCAGGCGGCGGCACAAATCGAAGTGGTAAAGCCCTTCCCGCAGGAAGAAGAACTGGCAGAAAAGTCCGCACGGCTTGCAGAGCTGAACGCTCAGTTGGATGTGGACGAAAAGAGCCACGAGCCGGAACAGGATGAGGAAGAACAGGAGGACGCACCTCGCCGCCCCTCGGTGCTGGCAGCGCTGGAGGAAAAATCGGATAAGCCAGAGCCGGTGAAGCCCTTCCGCAGTTATTACGACAAGGACGGTGATGCCCGGTGAGGGAA
>OBAA01000976.1_pt1 | contig 19748 bp, 9 predicted proteins | sample 1475961 | NCBI WGS metagenome assembly OBAA01 (sample SAMEA2579960, study PRJEB22360) | human gut metagenome | biome: human gut; feature: human-associated habitat; material: faeces | place: Denmark | collected 2008/2010 | reverse complement strand
TTGCAAGCTCATAGAAGCTAACAAATATGTAATGGCAGAACAGGTTTATTTTTAAGGTAATGTGAGCTCAATACTTGAGCAGTATTAGTTGCCCGTCATTGACAAATTCCACGTCAATGACGGGCTTCTTATAAAGCAGGACACAAACCGACATAGATAAGTGCGTATTGCAGGTGAAATAACGCTTATCAAAAGTGCGCATTGCAGGGTATAAATAGGGAATTATTTCCTCTCTTTTTTATTTCTTATAAGTTATAGAATAAACCAATATAGCTATCTTATTTCTTATACGAAACAGAACAATAGAAGTAATATTCAAACAATCGATAGCAAAATAGTATCATTTATTCAAATATAATAATACCATATTTCTTTCTTATAATACCACAATTCCTTTTTTAAATATAATAAAAAAGACAGAAATATACAATATACTGGTTGCACAAACATAATAAGCAAAGCCTATATAGCTTATAAACAGAATATTTGGGCTTCACTTACAAGGTATGAGTTCTTAATCAACAATTAATTACACAAGAAAACAAGAAGCAAAATTGTATCAGAAGCGGCTAAAATAATATTTGCCATACATGCCATTATCCTCTACTTTTGCATCAGACGATTATCAGTTGAAATTTCCATGGATCGATTGATAATTGAACTAGAGTTATAAATCTAATGCAATAAATTATGAGAAGAAAAATTCATTTCTTACTATTCTTATTTCTCTGCATGGCTAGTATTCCACTAGCAGCCCAAGACATTGAAGTGAAAGGAGTAGTAACAGAAGCTACGACAAATGAACCTTTACCTGGAGTCACGGTAAGAGTTAAAGACAAAGACACCGGCACAATAACAGATGCAGATGGTAAATACTCCATCAAAGCAGGCAAAGGGAATACACTAGTATTCTCAACAATAGGTATGAAACAAATAGAAAGAGCTGTTACATCCGGAGCCCCAATCAATGTCACAATGGAAGAAGACAATATCGCTCTTGAGCAGGTGGTAGTGATCGGTTATGGTACAGTAAAGAAAAGTCATCTTTCGGGTGCTGTAGGCTCAGTCAGCGCAAAAGAGCTTAACGGACAGGTGGCTTCCAATGCCGCAACAGCCTTACAAGGAAAGATTCCCGGAGTATCAGTGGCAAGTTCCAGCGGTGACCCCAATGGAAGCATGACGATCAATGTACGTGGTATCAGTTCATTATCTAATAATGACCCGCTTTATGTAATCGACGGATCATTTGGTGACATCAGTATGGTCGATCCTAACGACATCACGTCTATTGAGGTATTGAAAGATGCCGCCTCAGCAGCTATCTACGGTTCACGCGCGGCAGGTGGCGTCATCCTTATCACGACTAAAAGCGGTCGCAAAGACACTCCTACCAAACTGGACATCAACCTCTTTACAGGTATCAGCCATAATCCTAAAAAGCTGAATGTTTTCAATGGAGAAGAATATAGCCGCTTTGCCCGTTACTATAAATTGGCTGGTGACGGCTTCGGAGCTGAAACGGGTGCAGTTCCTTTCGTCGGAGAAGGAACAGACTGGCAGGATGTCATGCTGAATACAGCCATGACCTACAAGGCCAACGCAACCATCAGCGGCGGTTCTAAAACCGGAGCCTATAGCGCATCTATAAGCTACCTGAACAAAGAAGGTATCCTGCGCAATACCGACCACGAGTCTTATAACATCCGCCTGAAAAGCGACTATTCTTTCCTGAATAACCGACTAACTATCGGACAGTCTATGATTGTTCGCCTGGCTCAAGGAAAAGGTAATATTGATCAGGATACAATGTTCGGTATCTTGCAATTCCCTTCAGTAGTTCCGGTATATGATCCGACCAATGCAACCGGATGGGGTACTTCTGCCAATATCAACCTGCCGAATCCTCTAGGATACTCTAATGTAATAGACAACACTAACGAAAGCACCAGAATTTTCCTGAATGCTTACCTGCAAGCCGAAATCATTAAGGACTTAAAATATAAGTTTAACGTAGGTATCAGAAAGGACCATACCAAATCACGTACCTATACGGGTATATATGACTTGGGAACTTTTGGGAAGAATGATGCTCCCGACTTAAAAGAAGGTTCATCCACATACGATTCATGGGTAATAGAAAACACCCTGAACTACGATAAAGTCTTCGGCAAACACAATATTTCTTTGTTAGCCGGTTATTCCGCCCAAAAAGACAAACATTACGGCCTGAACGGAAGCAACTCCGACATTCCGCAGTTTATTGAGACGATGACAGGTAACACAACCACCATGAGCGCTTCCAGCAATCTCAAAGAATTGGCACTGGTTTCTCTCTTCGGACGTGTTATGTACTCTTATGATGACCGTTATTTATTCTCCGCATCTATTCGTCGGGACGGTTCTTCACGCTTCGGCAAAGGACATCAGTATGGTAGTTTCCCATCCGTGTCTGTAGGCTGGAACATCAATCGCGAAAAATTCTTCAAGCCATTAGAGAATGTATTCGACCAACTAAAGATTCGTGCCAGCTACGGTAAACTGGGTAATCAGGAAATTGGGGACAATTATTACCCGACTATCAGTGTGGTGGGTAGTGGTATGAACTATCTTCAAGGCAACAATATCTGGTTCGGACAAATGCCCTATGTAAACGCCGTATCTCCGACTAACCTGACTTGGGAAAATACAGAGACTTACAACATCGGTTTAGATCTTAGCCTACTGAACGGACGACTGACAATGACAGCAGATGCTTATGTGAAAAACACGAATGATGTACTACTTCCTATCCCCTACGCCGGTTCTGCCGGTATCAGCGGATTCTCGATACAGAATGCAGGAAAAATACGTAATAAAGGTTTCGAGTTTGCGGTGAACTACCGTGGTTCTATTAAAGATAAGTTCAACTACTATGTAGGGGCTAATATCAGCACGGACAAGAACGAAGTTATCAAAATATCTACAGGTGGTGACAATATGACTATCTCCGGTTATTCGGCGCATGGTCAGGGCGGACGTGGTATCAATATGTTCCAGGAAGGTCATGCCATGTCTTATTTTAACTTAATTGAAACAGATGGTATTTTCCGCAGTGCAGAAGAAATTGAGAACTATAGAACAGCCGATGGCAAACTGATTCAGCCGGGCGCCCAAGTAGGCGACGTACGTTACAAAGACTGGAATGGCGATGGCTCAATAACCACCGACGACCAGCATGATGTAGGCAGCCCGTTCCCCGATATGACTTTCGGCCTGAGACTGGGTGGAGACTGGAATAATTTCGACTTTAACCTCTTCTTTGACGGTACGGTAGGAAATAAAATCTATAACTACCCGCGCTATCGCCTGGAATCAGGAAACTTCAACGGTAACTACAGTACGACGCTGGCTAACTCGTGGAGACCCGACAACCAGAATACCGACATGCCCCGCTTCTCCGTTACCGACGGTGCGGACAACAAATGGGCTTATACCGACAGATGGCTCGAAGACGGTTCATACATACGTTTGAAAACACTCGATATCGGTTATACATTACCCAAACAGTTGCTAAAAAAGATCAAGCTTGAAAATGTGAGAATCTATACTTCCATAGAAAATCTCTTTACGTTAACCAAATACTTCGGCTACACGCCCGACCTCGGTGAAAGCGGTGTAGATCTAGGTACCACTTACAATGTATTCACAAGAGGAATCGACCAGGGACGTTACCCGCTCCCACGTACATTCTCTTTTGGTATCCAAGTGAATTTATAAGAAAGAACTAACACGTATAATTGAATATAGTATGAAAAAAAATTGGTTATCATATATATGCATGGCAGTCCTTCTTTCAGGAATACTTAGTTCGTGCAATGAATCCAGCTTTCTGGATCTGAAAGATCCCAATCATTTCACGGGGGATAACTTCTGGAAAAACAAGGCAGATGCCGAGAGCGCTCTTGCCGCCGCATATTCTCCTATCAAGTACCAGATGTATGGTTATTTTGGGGCTTTTGACGGTTGGCTAAACCTGAATGGACGTGGAGACGATATCTTCACAATCACTAATGAAGAACCGGGCATGTGGGCTATCGCTAATTTCCAAAACTCACCGACTACGGGAAATGATCCTTATGGCGCACTCTTTACAGGAGTACAGCGCGCAAATGTTGTACTAAGATACATTGACAATGTACCGGCTACAGGAATCACCGAAGAAGACCGTTCCATGATTAAAGGTGAGGCACTTTTTTTGAGAGGTTATCAATATTTCCTGTTAGTTAATAACTACAAAGAAGTGCCCCTGCGTATCATTCCTTCTAATGAGGACGAGCCGAACAAACCGGCAGCCAGCGAAGCGGTACTCTGGAAACAAGCGGAAGATGACTTGACAGAGGCCATCAAATGCAACCTGCCCGTCACCCGTGTAGCAGATGAAAAAGGACGTATTGAGAAAGGAGCTGCTATCGCTATGCTGGCAAAGGTATATCTGACACAGCATAAATATCCGGAAGCTAAAGCTCAATTGGATTTATTATTAAAAGCGCCTTATTATCCGGGACGTTATAACCTAATGGAAAACTTCGCGGAGAATTTCACTACTGCCAAAGAAAACAACGAAGAATCTGTTTTCGAATTGCAATACAGCAGCGACGGCGACTTGACGTGGGGGAATGAAAGCGGCATCAACTTAGGAAGTTCTATTCCGCAATTCATCGGCCCGGTAAACTCCGGTGGCTGGGCAAAAATCATGCCGACTTCATTTATTGTCGGGCAGTTCATTTCTGAAGAACGCCCTGCGGGAGCCGATACCAAGTTTGACAAACGTATGTATCCCAGTCTGTTCTTTAACCCCGAAGCACTTGGCGATGTTGTGAAGAACGAGAGCTGGTACGGCGGAAATTATTCCATGGAGAAACTGTGGGAAGGCAATGCCGGTAAAATGGCCGGCGGTGCTCCAACTTTCAGCATGGGTGACGGTAAATTCCTTCTGAAGAAATACACTGCCTATTATGTAAACGACGAAGCGGCAGACAATATGGGAAACAAAGAAGGAAAAGCCAACAATGTACGTGTCATGCGTTTTGCAGAAGTACTGCTTATGTATGCCGAGGCTTGCGCCAAAACAAACGATGTGACAGGTGCCAGCTATGCCCTGAAACTTATCCGCGAAAGAGCCGGACTGGCAGACAAAACATTCACCCAGGATCAGCTTATGGATCAGATCGAACATCAATGTTTACTCGAATTTTTCGGAGAAGGGCACCGGTTTGACGACCTGAAACGTTGGTACACAACCAATGAAATCAAAACAATCCTCAAAGCAAATGACAAGCAAGGGGCAGACAATTTTCAGGAAAGGAACAGGTATTATCCGATTCCGACAGGCGAATTGAACAACAACTCTGCAATGCAACAAATAGATTTATGGAAATAATCTTTCCAATAACTTATAACAGAAAAATTATGAAAAAAATATATGCACTATTATTCGTATCCTTACTCTTATTTATAGGATATTCTTGTGAAGACGGTAGCCTGAGCCATGGTGATGTATACATCCCGGATTCCGTGGAAGAGTCGGACGAGGATGATGGTTTTGCGACAGAGCCTACAACAACGTCTGTTGTGAGGATGTCTATCGGCGAAGGACATCAGCATCAGATGATTGACGGATTTGGATGTGGTTTTGCAGAATGGTCTCACCGTATCTGGAACAATAACCACAGAGATGCCGTTATGGCAGACCTATTCGGTGACAATGGCTTGAAGCTAAACATATTCCGTGGAGAAGTATTCCCGCACTATCAGGACGACGTCACGGGTGAAATAGAATTTGGCATGGACCGTAACTTCAACCTGCCTGCCGACGAACCTAAATACATGAACAACTATTGGTTCAAATATCACGGTGCGGAATGTGCCGAACAGGTACAGCTAGGCCAGATGTGGCTGGTGGACTATCTATCCAGAAAGCATAAAAGCATGAAGTATATGTTCTCCGTATGGAGTCCACCTAAAAAATGGAAAGATAAAGACAGCAACTCCGGTGGCTCTCTGAAAGCTATTCATTATGAAGATTACGCCAATTATCTGATAGACTTCGTCAAAGAATACGAAAAGAAATTCGGAATAAACATTTATGGCTTATCACCTACCAATGAACCTGATAATACTTTCACTGCATGGTCTACTTGTAAATGGACTCCTGAACAATTGGCAGATTTCAGCCATAACACTTTCCGGAAATCTCTGGACGCGGCCGGATATAATGATAAAAAGATTATAATGGGAGAATGTTCCTCATGGTGGAAAGCAAGTTACTCGTCTTTCCTCACTGCATCCAATCAGTTCTTCAAGAAATGTCTGGAAAGCGAAGCTTCATTGGCAAATGACAACGTCATAGCGGCCGGACACGGATACAGTATGTCCAATTTAGATAATATCTTACCTTTCGATGAAGCAGTTAATGCCAATATTCCTGTATGGATGACCGAGAACTGTGACAACTTAAAACGTTCGGAGGACTGGAATGATGCCATGAAATGGGCAAGAAACTTCCATTACTATCTGGCACAAGCTAATGTAAATGCTTATATCTGGTGGGCCGGAGCCCGTCCTTGCAGCACGACAGGCGAGAACCTTATCCAGTTGGAAGAAGCCATACCGGGCACTACCTACTACAGAGTCCCCCGCTATTATACATACGGGCAGTTCACCAGATTCATCGAAGCCGGCAGTCATCGTGTAGATGTTGAGGCTATTCCTTCTGAAGAGAATCAATTCCCTGCAGAACTTCTGATGTCAGCTTATGTTAAGGATAATACTTATACCATCGTATTAGTGAACAGTTCGGAGAAGGAGTCATTCTCCACTTTAGTTGAGATTGAAGGAAAAAGTTTTCAGAACATGATTGCATACACATCCAGCGAAGACGTAAAATGGCAGCGCAAGAAGTTCAATCCTTCTTTAAGCGGGTTACGTTCCATTACGGTTCCCAAGCTCAGTGTGGTGACAGTTACTGGTAAGATAAAAGATATTGCAGCAGAATAATAGTCAAAATAATACTAGAATATCATGAAAAAGAATCGATTATATATAGCAGGATTCCTGCTTGCAGCCGTCAATTTGTTCTCCGGTTGCAGTGAAGATGATCCGTCCTATGCCAATCTGGTTGCGGACAAGCAGGAATTGACAATCAATCTAGATGAAAAAGCAGAAGGAGTGATTCAGATTATTCAGGGAAACGGTAACTACAAGGTTACCAGTTCGAACGAAGATGTGGTTACCGCTACAATCGACAATGACCAAATACAAGTGACAGGTTTGAAAGCCGGTGACGCAAATGTGACTATTACCGACTGGGCCAGGATGTCAACCAACGTAAAAGTAATTGTTGACCAATTGGTAGACTTGGTTCTGAAAGTATCTTCTACAGTTATGTATCCGAATGAAGACAAGACCATAGAGGTCTATACAGGCAATGGAGGATACAGTATCACTGTTGATAATCCATCAATAGCAAAGGCTGCGATAAATGATAAAGGGCAGATTCAAATTGAATCGCTGGCTCCGGGTACTGCCACTTTCACCGTAAAAGACAGACGGGACAAAACGACAGAACTCATCGTAAAAGTGAAAAAGAGAATGGTAGTCGACAATAGTGAAAATATCCCTTACTTAGTTATCGGCACTCCGGCTACTATCAAAATCCTGGATGGCAATGGTGGATATACCTGCACAGCAGGCGGTTCTGCAACTTACCTGAAATGCTCCATGTCTGAAGACGGTACAGAAGTGATAATTGAAGGACTTAAAAGATACCGTTACAACAACAAAGTCACTATCGCCGACCAGGACGGTGAAAAGATAGAAGTGACCATTACCGCTATTGACGATCCTTACCTGGAGAACCCGTCATATCGCTATATGCTGGCAGGTTCTTATTCTTACCAAAGCCTTTCTACTTCAAAAGTAGGAGAAATAATGCATTCGGCGGATTTCAACTTGTCGCAATTGCTTGTTAAGAGTTCGACAACTTCATCCGCATCCGGTTACGCGGTTCAGTTTACCGGCGATTTGGGAGTAGGCAGCAAGACGAATGCAACACTTTATAAGGTGACAAGAAACGCAGTAGACAAGAATGTAGGATATCCGATAGAAGATTGCCGGATTGATAAAGTAGAAGACGGCTGGTATTGGGTGAGTTTCCTGGAGCCCGGATACACTGTACGTTCCTATTTTATAACCAAAGAATAATTTATAAACTTGACACACATGTATTTCGGAAGTACCCCCATACTTTTGAAGTGACCAACATAAAAAGAGACTGTCCTTACAACACAGTATATTCCTTATTACTATCTGTATTGTAATCAGTCTCTTTTTATAAATTTTGAACAGATATGAATAGATATGATAACAGATTACGTATTCTTACAGAAGAATATGAAACGCTCATCTCACGTGAAAATAAAAGAATACGATCCAACAATGGCATATTTGAACGCTATAAATATCCTATTCTGACGGCAGCCCATACTCCACTCGAATGGAGATATGACTTTAATCCGGAAACAAACCCTTTTTTGATGGAACGTTTCGGTATTAACGCTGTATTCAATGCAGGAGCTATCAAATATAACGGAAAATATCTCATTATGGCACGAGTGGAAGGTTACGACCGTAAGTCGTTTTTCGCCATAGCCGAAAGTCCGAATGGGATAGATAATTTTCGTTTTTGGGAATATCCAATCCAGCTTCCCGACTTATACCCGGAAGAAACGAATGTCTACGATATGCGCCTTACCCAGCATGAGGACGGATGGATATACGGCATTTTCTGTTCGGAAAGCAAAGATCCGGACGCAGCCGCCGGAGATCTGACTTCTGCCGTTGCGGTAGCAGGCATCATACGCACCAAGGACTTAAGAAATTGGGAGCGTCTGCCTAATCTTATCTCTAAAAGCCAGCAACGCAATGTGGTACTCCATCCGGAGTTTGTCAAAGGGAAATATGCGCTTTACACCCGCCCTCAAGACGGGTTTATTGAAGCAGGCACTGGTGGAGGAATTTGCTGGGCACTAGTAGATGATATCACTCATGCAATAGTTAAAGAAGAGACGGTGGTAGAACAACGTTATTATCACACCATCAAAGAAGTGAAGAACGGTGAAGGGCCTCATCCTATCAAAACGCCACAGGGATGGTTGCACCTCGCGCATGGAGTCCGTGCTTGCGCAGCAGGACTCAGGTATGTGTTGTATTTGTACATGACCTCTTTAGATGCCCCCAATAAAGTGATTGCCCAACCAGGAGGTTACTTCATGGCACCCGTAGAAGAAGAAAGAATCGGAGACGTTTCCAACGTATTATTTTCGAACGGGTGGATTACAGATGAAGACGGAACGGTCTACATCTATTATGCTTCTTCAGATACACGGATGCATGTAGCTACCTCTACAATCGAACGACTTGTAGATTATTGCCTGCATACTCCGGAAGATAAACTTCGATCCGCTACGTCCGTAGAAAATATTTATCAACTGATAGAAGCTAATAAGGTGAAAGTATAGTAACTGAATTTTCAATATGGAAAGCACACCATCGCCATTCCTTCCGGAATTTGACAATGGCGTGCTTTTTCTGGTTCTTTCATTTTATTCATAAGATTGAGGCCTCAACAATATTCCTTTTTATAAACGATAAAATCGCATATCTTATCGTTTATACAGGGGAAAACCGACTTTTCAAAGGAAAACCAAAGTTGAAGTAAACACAGATATATTAATATAGTATCAGAATGAGTTAAAATAATATTTGTTTCCCCACTACTTTCGCCCTACTTTTGCATCAAATAAAATAATGATATATAAAAACCTAATCGAAATAACGATATGAAACTACACGAAATCGATATTCTCATCATTTGTGCCTATCTCATTGCCATGATTGTCATCGGACTTATCCTGAAGAAACGGGCTGCCCAAAATATGGATTCTTATTTCCTGGGAGGGAAATCATTGCCATTTTATATGCTCGGACTCTCCAATGCTTCCGGAATGTTTGACATCACAGGAACCATGTTGATGGTATATTGGGCATTTGCCTACGGATTCAAAAGCCTTTGGATTCCCTGGTTGTGGCCAGTATTCAACCAAATCTTTCTAATGGTTTATCTGTCCGTGTGGTTACGTCGTTCCAATGTACTCACCGGAGCGGAATGGATTAAGACACGTTTCGGTAAAGGTAAAGGATCGACTCTTTCACATACGATTGTTATCATCTTTGCATTACTTAGCGTACTCGGTTTTTTAAGTTATGGATTCATAGGTATTGGTAAATTTATGGAGATATTCATCCCCTGGGAAGTAGTATCTCCATTCATTCCTTTCAATGTGCCTGCAGAATATGTTCCTCATGTATATGGTATTTTCTTTACCACAATCGCTACTTTCTATGTAATGCTCGGAGGAATGTTGAGTATTGTATGGACAGACGTTGTGCAGTTCCTGATTATGACAGTGGCAGGTATCGTAATTGTTGTTATCGGAATGCAAATGGTAGCGCCGGACATGATTCATTCTTTCGTTCCGGCCGGCTGGGACTCTCCTTTCTTCGGATGGACGCTGGATATCGACTGGAGCAGCCGGATGAGCCTCTTGACGGAACGGATGGCGAATGAACCATATAGCCTGATTAGCATCTTCGTCATGATGGCCTTGCTCAAAGGAATATTTATGAGTATGGCAGGACCGGCGCCCAACTATGATATGCAGAAAATTCTATCTTGCAAATCCCCCAAAGAAGCGGCTATGATGAGCGGTTCCGTATCAGTCGTACTATTAATCCCCCGCTACCTGATGATTATGGGATTTGCTCTGCTGGCTATCTACTTCTTTAAAGAAGATGGCGGTCTGACACAAATGGAAGTGACACGAACGGATTTTGAAACCATCCTCCCCCATCTAATCACACGTTACGTACCTGTAGGATTAGCCGGAATCCTACTAGCCGGACTACTGGCAGCTTTCATGTCGACTTTTGCGTCCACTGTTAATGCCGCACCGGCTTATATCGTGAATGATATTTATCTGAAATATATCAATCCGAAAGCGAGTGTGAAAACACAAATACGCAGTAGCTATATTATTTCTGTCGCAGTAGTAGTTATCAGCACTGTCATAGGGTTCTTCCTGAAAGACATCAATGAAATATTCCAATGGATTGTTGGAGCACTCTTCGGAGGATACATCGCGGCCAACGTACTGAAATGGCATTGGTGGCGCTTCAATGGTGAAGGCTATTTCTGGGGAATGACCGCCGGAGTAATAGCAGCCATCGTCATGAAGTTCACTGTTCCCGACGCATGGGTACTCTATTTCTTCCCCGTACTGTTCGGAGTTTCCCTGATAGGATGCATCGCAGGAACCTATAGCGCACCTCCAACAGACGAAGAGACGCTCATCAACTTCTACACCCGTGTACGCCCATGGGGATGGTGGAAGCCGATTGAAGAAAAAGCATTGGCCCGTTACCCTCATATCCAGCCAAACCGCAACTTCAAAAGAGACGCATTCAACGTGGCAATCGGCATTGTGTGGCAATGCAGCCTTACCATTATCCCAATGTATCTCGTGGTCCGCCAGCAACTGGGGCTCTGGAGCTCTATTGCATTGCTTCTGGTTACGACCTTGATACTAAGAAAGACTTGGTACAAGCCTCTGTGTAAAGAAGAAATCAGATACAATGAAGAAATAAAACAACTAAAACAAAATAAGGAATAATTAGCTTAACACACTAAAAATTGAGAACCGACCATGAAAAGACTATCTGTAATTCTGGTATCATTTTTACTATATCTGCCTCTATGCGCTCAATTTAAGGGAACAGTTTCTGTCGACACTAATCAATCGGGCATAGTTGATAAAGGCGATAAGCCGCTAGCGGGAGTTATGGTAACAGATGGATTGAACGTAGTAAAAACAGATAAGAAAGGTCGGTTCTCTTTGCCGGGATTCGAGAAAACAAGATTCATAAGTATTACAACTCCCACGGGATTTGAAACACAACAATTCTACCTTTCTACCAAAGAGAACAGAAAAAGCTACGATTTTATCTTAACTGAAAGCGAGCGGACAAAACCCAGAAAACATTCTTTCGTGCAAATCACCGACACCGAAGTGACGGGTGGAATGGGGCGTTGGGTAACCGATCTCCAGCAATACATTCACAATGAGAAGCCTGCCTTCCTCATTCACACCGGAGATATCTGCTACGAACCGGGACTCACCATCCACAATCAAGTGGTAAACGCACAAACAATGGATTGTCCTGTTTATTATTGCATCGGTAATCATGACTTAGTGAAAGGCAACTATGGCGAAGAGCTTTACGAATCTCTCTATGGTCCGACATGGTATTCATTTGATATAGGTAACGTTCATTATGTAGTCACCCCAATCGACCACGGAGATAACCCGACCAACTATACCCAAAAAGATGTATACAACTGGCTAAAAAACGATCTTGCTCTCATAAAAAAAGACCAGGCACTTATCCTTTTCAATCACGACTTATTTACTCCAAATGACTCTTTCGTCTTTAAAGCAGATGACGATCATCTGCTTGATTTTCGTTCTTTCAATACCAAAGCCCAAATCTACGGACACATGCATTACAACTATGTCCGCAACCAAAATGGGATTTATACAATCTGTACCGGCACATTGGATAAAGGAGGCATTGACCACTCCCCTTCTTCTTTTAGAGAAATAAAAGTAGACGCAAACGACAATATCACCACCCAACTGCGATATGCTTTCATCGAGCCACAAATCGCAATAGTCTCTCCGATGAATAATCAGACGGCCGCAGCCTGCACCATCACTGAAGATCAGCTTCCTGTTTCCGTCAATACATATTATTCGCAGGCAAAAACGTCTCACGTTTCTTATATCCTAAGCGATTCGGAAAATAATCAAGAAATAGCAAAAGGCGATCTAGCCTCCCGTACTGAATGGAATTGGAGTGGAAACATTCAAATGCCAGCCAATGAAATGGGGAAAAAACTAAATCTTACAGTGACTTCATTCTTCAGCAACGGAAAGAAAGTGACTGCTACCAGCCAGTTTATCTATCAAAAGGACTTCAAATTATCCACTATTGCAGGTGAAGACTGGAATACATTACTTCAAAACGCAGCACACTCCGGCGGAGTCAACAACTCTCAAATCAAGCTCCCCCTGCAATTACAATGGACAGCTAATACAGGCAGTAACATTTTTATGTGTTCTCCCATTATCGCCGGACAGAAAGTATTTATCGCTACCACCGACGATAATGTATCACTGAACACATTTATCTGCGCATTTGATTTTAATTCCGGCAAACTGTTGTGGAAATTCCGTACTGCAAATTCTGTTAAGAACACAATAGCCTGTGAAAATGGAATTGTAGTGGCTCAAGACGCCTCCTGCAACCTCTATGCCTTAGACAGTGAATCAGGGAAATTACTCTGGAAACAATCTATTAATTTGGACAGCTATCCCTATCTGACTGAAGGCTTGACAGTAGGCAAAGGAGTGGTCTATGCCGGAATCGGCGCCGGACTATCTGCCTACAACCTAAAAACAGGACAAACGATATGGATTAACAAGGACTGGAAACAGCGGGAAGGTTCTACTACAACACTCACTATTGCCGGAGATGTATTAGTCAGCGGAACCCAATGGGGAGGTTTATACGGCAATGATATCCACACAGGAAAGCAACTCTGGAAACTATCTGATAACGGACTTGGCAACCGGGGAGCCTCTCCTGTCTATAAAAACGGGAAATTATGGATTATCTCTTCCAAGAGCTTCTTCACAATAAAGCCACAAACCGGAAAAGTATTGCAACAAAAAGAGTTATCAGCCAATCTGGATGTTACATCCACCCCACTCATCACCGAACAGGAAATCATTTTCGGTACTGCCGACCGGGGAGTTTTCGCATTGGACAAATCTACACTTTTCAATAAATGGAAAGCAGAAACGTCACCTTCACTTGTATATACTGCTCCTTATTCCACCACTCCGCAAGCCGGAGTTGAAACAAGTCCTGTTGCATCACAAGGAATTGTCTACATCGGAGCTTCCGACGGTTATCTATATGCCATCGACCAAACTACAGGAATTATAAAAGATAAACGACACATTGGAGCGCCTATATTTTCAACCGTAGCCGTATCCGGGAATAAGATGATTGTTTGTGATTTTGCGGGTAATGTTTATTGCTTTTCATCGAAGTAAACTCCCTCTTCACTATCATAATGCATAAACTCAAATGGTACATAAGCACTAAAATTATATAGATACAGTTTTTGCCACCCCACACGTTGTAATTTAAAGATTATCACGTATCTTTGCCTGCTCAAATCATAAATACGAGATATGGCTATTACAATCAAGAAAGTCTCCACAAAGAGAGAACTTAAGAAATTTATCCGTTTCAATTACAGAATGTACAAGGGTAACCCTTACTCTGTGCCTGACCTCTATGACGACATGCTCAACACCTTCAACAAGAAGAAAAACGCAGCATTCGAATTCTGTGAAGCAGATTATTTCCTCGCATACCGGGACGATAAAATAGTAGGACGTGTAGCTGCAATCATCAACAATCAGGCGAACGAGAAGTGGGAATGTAAAAACGTTCGTTTCGGATGGATAGACTTCATCGACGATCCCGAAGTATCATCCGCACTCATCAAAACGGTGGAAGAATGGGGAAAAGAACGAGGCATGACTCACATTGCCGGTCCTCTCGGATTTACTGATTTCGATGCGGAAGGTATGTTAGTTGAAGGGTTCGACCAACTTAGTACCATGGCCACTATCTACAACTACCCATACTATCCTGTACACATGGAAAAGTTAGGCTTCGAGAAAGACGCCGACTGGGTGGAATACAAAATCTACATACCGGATGCCATTCCCGACAAGCATAAACGTATCTCCGAACTGATCCAACGAAAATATAACCTCAAGATAAAGAAATATACTTCCGGAAGAAAAATAGCCAAAGACTACGGACAGAAGATTTTCGAGCTGATGAATGAAGCATATAGTCCTCTTTATGGCTATTCTCCGTTGACACAGCGGCAAATCGACCAATACGTGAAAATGTATCTGCCGATCCTTGACTTACGGATGGTTACACTGATTACTGATGCCAATGACGAATTGGTCTGTGTAGGTATCTCCATGCCATCTCTTGCCGAGGCTTTACAGAAATCACACGGACGTCTGTTGCCACTCGGATGGTTCTATCTGTTAAAGGCACTATTTATGAAACGCCGTGCCAAAATGCTTGATCTGCTACTCGTTGCAGTGAAACCGGAATATCAAAACAAAGGTGTTAACGCTTTGTTATTTTCCGATTTAATTCCAGTTTATCAAAAATTAGGTTTTATCTTTGCGGAAAGCAACCCCGAACTGGAACTGAACGGAAAAGTTCAGGCACAATGGGATTACTTTGAGACTCAACAACATAAGCGCCGCCGTGCGTTCATCAAAGAGATAAAATAAAAAACAGCTATGGAAGAGAACGAATTGATACCTGTAGACAACAACAATGCAGTAGAGTACACTGACGACAACATCCGTCACCTAAGTGACATGGAACATGTACGCACACGCCCCGGTATGTATATCGGAAGGTTGGGCGACGGTGCACATGCCGAAGACGGAATCTATGTCCTCCTGAAAGAAGTAATTGACAACAGTATTGACGAGTTCAAAATGCAAGCCGGTAAGAAAATCGAGATTACCGTTGAAGAAAACCTCCGTGTCAGCGTACGCGACTACGGACGAGGCATCCCGCAGGGAAAACTCATCGAAGCCGTCAGCATGCTGAACACCGGTGGTAAGTACGACAGCAAGGCATTTAAGAAAAGTGTCGGACTAAACGGTGTCGGTGTGAAAGCCGTCAATGCCTTGAGCTCCCGTTTTGAGGTACGCAGTTACCGCGACGGTAAAGTACGTATCGCCACTTTCTCAAAAGGAAACCTGCTAACCGACGAAACGCAGAATACCGAAGAGGAAAACGGAACTTACATCTTCTTCGAACCGGATAATACATTATTCCTGAATTACAGTTTCAAGCCTGAATTTATTGAGACAATGCTACGTAACTACACGTACCTCAATACCGGGCTTGCCATTATCTATAACGGACACCGTATCCTGTCGCGCAATGGTCTGGTAGACCTTTTGAACGACAATATGACGGCAACGGGACTTTACCCGATCATCCACCTGAAAGGGGAAGACATCGAAATCGCCTTCACGCATACCGGACAATACGGAGAAGAATATTACTCTTTCGTCAACGGTCAGCATACCACCCAAGGAGGTACACATCAGAGTGCTTTCAAGGAACACATCGCCCGCACCATCAAAGAGTTCTTCAACAAGAATATGGACTATACCGACATTCGTAACGGACTGGTTGCTGCCATTGCCGTCAATGTGGAAGAGCCTATCTTTGAGAGTCAGACGAAAACGAAGCTGGGTTCTACCAATATGGTTCCCGGCGGAGTGACAGTCAATAAATATGTAGGCGACTTTATCAAACTGGAAGTGGACAACTTCTTGCACAAGAATGCGGATGTAGCCGAAGCGATACAACAAAAGATCCAAGAATCCGAGAAAGAGCGTAAAGCCATTGCAGGTGTAACCAAACTTGCCCGTGAACGTGCAAAAAAAGCAAACCTGCACAACCGCAAATTGCGCGACTGCCGTATTCACCTCAACGACCCGAAAGGAAAAGGACTGGAAGAAGACTCCTGCATCTTTATCACCGAGGGGGACTCTGCAAGTGGTTCCATCACCAAAAGCCGTGATGTGAACACGCAAGCAGTGTTCAGTCTACGTGGTAAACCGCTGAATTCTTTCGGGTTAACCAAGAAAGTGGTCTACGAGAACGAAGAATTTAATCTGCTTCAGGCAGCCCTGAATATAGAAGATGGCTTGGACGGACTACGCTACAACAAAGTCATCGTAGCAACCGATGCCGATGTGGACGGTATGCATATCCGCCTGCTGCTAATTACTTTCTTCCTGCAATTCTTCCCTGACCTTATAAAAAAAGGCCACGTATATATTCTGCAAACGCCTTTGTTCCGTGTACGCAATAAGAAAAAAACAATCTATTGTTATAGTGAAGAAGAGCGTGTCAATGCAATTAACGAACTAAGCCCGAATCCGGAGATCACGCGATTTAAAGGTTTAGGAGAGATTTCACCGGACGAGTTCAAGCATTTCATCGGTAAAGACATGCGTCTGGAGCAAGTTTCTTTACGAAAGACGGACGCAGTGAAAGAACTACTTGAATTCTACATGGGTAAAAATACCATGGAACGACAGAACTTTATTATAGATAATCTGGTTATAGAAGAAGATTTGGCATCATGAGAAAAGCAATATTCCCGGGTACTTTTGACCCCTTCACCATCGGACATTATTCGGTAGTGGAACGTGCACTCACCTTTATGGACGAAATCGTGATAGGAATCGGTATCAATGAGAACAAGAATACATACTTTCCCATTGAGAAAAGAGAGGAAATGATTCGGGAGCTTTACAAGGATGAGCCTCGTATAAAAGTGATGTCCTACGACTGTCTGACCATTGATTTTGCGCAGGAAGTAGGGGCCAGGTTTATTGTCCGCGGTATCCGTACAGTGAAAGATTTCGAGTATGAAGAAACAATTGCGGACATCAACCGCAAACTGGCAGGCATTGAAACCATCCTGCTCTTCACAGAACCGGAACTGACTTGCGTCAGCTCGACGATTGTACGCGAATTATTGACTTATAATAAAGATATCAGCCAGTTTATTCCCAAAGGAATGAGGATAAGCTGAGAGTTGAGAATGGAGAGTTGAGAAGGATGCAGGCGTATCTGTGCCCGGTTGTTAATACTCGGCTATTAATATAAAGTAAGATTATGAATAAGATTAAAATATACGTCCTTTTGGCTTGCCTGTGGGCAGTATCAGCCTTACAGGCCCAAAATTTCGGTTCTGAAGCCATGCGCAAGCTACAAATGGCAGAGTTCGCAATCTCCCATTTCTATGTAGACAAAGTAGATGAAGACAAGTTGGTGGAAGAAGCCATCATCAAGATGCTGGCACAACTCGACCCACACTCTACCTACTCGGACGCAGAAGAAGTGAAGAAAATGAACGAACCTCTTCAAGGTAACTTCGAAGGTATTGGAGTTCAGTTTCAGATGATTGAAGATACCCTGTTAGTAGTGCAACCCGTCAGCAACGGACCTTCCGAAAAAGTCGGCATCCTTGCCGGTGACCGTATTGTTGCGGTCAATGACAGCGCCATTGCCGGAGTGAAAATGAGTACGGAAGATATTATGAAGCGTCTTCGTGGTCCGAAAGGTTCTAAAGTCAACCTGACTATCGTTCGTCGTGGCGTGCAAGATCCTTTATTGTTCACAGTGAAAAGAGATAAAATACCTATCCTTAGCCTCGATGCTTCTTACATGATTCAGCCTAAAACAGGTTATATCCGCATCAACCGCTTCGGAGCAACCACTGCCGAAGAATTCAAGAAAGCAATGACAAGCCTTCAGAAACAAGGTATGAAGGACCTGATTCTCGACCTGCAAGGAAACGGAGGAGGTTACCTGAATGCAGCCATCGACCTTGCCAACGAATTCCTGGGGCAAAAAGAATTGATTGTCTACACGGAAGGACGGACTGCCAAACGCAGTGATTTCTACGCCAAAGGAAACGGAGATTTCCGTAATGGACGCCTTATCATCCTGGTAGATGAATATACGGCTTCCGCCAGCGAAATTGTCAGCGGTGCAGTGCAGGATTGGGATAGAGGAATTATCGTAGGACGCCGTTCTTTCGGCAAAGGATTGGTGCAACGTCCTATCGACCTGCCGGACGGTTCCATGATTCGTTTGACTATTGCGCGCTATTATACTCCATCGGGACGTTCCATCCAGAAACCGTACGACAGTACTGTCGATTACAACAAGGACCTGATAGAACGTTTCAACCACGGTGAACTGATGAATGCTGACAGTATTCACTTCCCGGATTCGCTGAAAGTACAAACCAAGAAACTAGGACGTACCGTTTATGGCGGAGGGGGTATCATGCCGGATTATTTCGTACCTATCGACACTACTCTTTATACGGATTATCACCGTAATCTGGTAGCTAAAGGAGCCGTGATTAAATTCACCATGCAGTTTATCGAAGGGCACCGGAAAGAGTTGAAAAACAAATATAAAAAGTTCGAATCGTTTGATGAGAAGTTCGTAGTCGATGATGATATGCTCGCCATTTTAAAGGAAATAGGAGAGAAAGAAGGAGTGAAATTCAATGAAGAACAATATCAGAAGTCGCTTCCTCTTATCAAGACGCAGCTTAAAGCACTGATAGCCCGTGACCTTTGGGATATGAACGAATATTTCCGGGTAATGAATACCACCAATGAGAGTATACAAAAGGCGCTGGAGATACTGAATTCGGATGAGTATCAGAAGAAGCTGAAACAGGGTATTCAGTAAACAATCATAAGACACCATTTTTCAGTTTGGTGGACATATATACTCACCATAGTGAAAAAATATCTATCATAAGTATCATTCATTTTGATACTCTTCTCATTATCAAAGAAATAAGTATGACGAGGTTGTGTCAAAACGCTGACACAGCCTTTTTTTATGCGCAAAGCCCAGACTTT
>OBAA01000971.1_pt1 | contig 19853 bp, 18 predicted proteins | sample 1475961 | NCBI WGS metagenome assembly OBAA01 (sample SAMEA2579960, study PRJEB22360) | human gut metagenome | biome: human gut; feature: human-associated habitat; material: faeces | place: Denmark | collected 2008/2010 | reverse complement strand
ATGGCTGGAAAGCCGTTTCCGGTTTAGCGCGAAGAGGGGAGGGAAGAGGCGAGGTCTGGTGACACCGCGGGGCCTTCGATCATGAGTGACACGATCCTCACGAAGTCCCGCCCGGCGAGACGCTCCGGGGTCCAGACGCAGAAGGCTTCCCGATCCGGGTGCCGCGTAAGGTCACTGAAAAATTCCGCCATCCGGTCCCGAGCCTGGATGAAACTGAGCGCGGTCCGGGCGGAGATCTTCAGATCGGTCGCAATGACAAAGATACCGAAGCGCTTCGCGTCATCCGCGATCCGGGCGTCAAGCACCCGGAGAGAGGGGGAAGGCCCGCGCCCGGGAATCAATTTGAGATAGCGGCTATGAAGGGAATTGCGAGCGTCAAAAGGCATAAGCCCCGATGTGATAGCGTCCGCCGCATCGTGAACCGCGGCGGAAAGGGCGGAGGCGAAGTTGTTCTGCCGGTTTTTTGACCGAAGGATAAAGAGCCGGGCAGGGCGTTTTCCCGGGAGAAAGGGGAGATCTGCTGAGGTTTCCGCGGACTTCAGGTCCGGATTTCCGGGTAGCACATCGCTCTTCCAGTCGAGTTCCGGGAGACGGGAATTAATGACAGTCAGGATTGCCGGGTTCCCTGCTGAGAGTTTCAGCAGAAAGTGCGGGGTGCGGTTCAGTATTTCAGGCCGGGGATTTTCTCCCGCGAGGAGAAGATCCGGGGACTGATCAGGAGTAAGAAAGAAAGCGCTTTTTCTTGAAAACGCCGCAGGAAACCCTGAAGCGGTACTGACGAGAAGCTGAAGCGGAGGCATCAGCCGGACATCCATGAGTCCCGGCAGCCGATCGGTATTGGGAACGGAGAGCGGGAAGGGAGGACGGGGGGCGAATTCCATCCCGATCCTCGTCCCTTGGTCAGGCGATAACCGCCGGAGGAATTCAGACTGGGCGTCAGGATTCAGCCCCACTTCGCGGTAAAGCGCGGCGATCTGGGGGGCTTCTCCCCTGTCCGACGGTTCAAGCCGGGTTTTAAGAAAGTCCCGGGCCTCGTCGAATACGGCCCGGCCGGTTTCGTCCCCGAACGTGCTTCGGAGCGCGAGCCTGATTTTCCCCGCCCGGGCAGCATCGGCAGGCGCAGGGGGGGCTTCTCTCCCCCCGCGCTTTTTCCGCAGGTCGCATTCCTCTCCCCACGCCGTTTGTCGCAATACGGTCGCCGGACGCCGTGATCTTATAGAGAAGCGAGGTCCTCAGCGTCTCCGTGTAGCCTTTCTCCGGGTTGTAGCGGGTCTCCCGCTCATAGACATAGCGAGTGCCGTCTTTCCGTTTCCTTTCAAAGCGCGAAAGCCGGGGGTCGGTAGGACGAGAGGTCATGATTTGCGGTCATATGAAAAATACGAGTGTCTTTTATTTTATAAGAACACTCGTTTCAGGAAGCGGAAAAAGCACAGAATTGGTGATTAAATGATTTTTAATCAATAATTTGAGAATTTGTGCCAGGCTCAGTGCGGATTGCAGCGATGAGTCGCTCAGGTTTTTCGGCCCCGCTAAGCTTTTTCTTTCCGCATCTTTTTTCCAGGAAGGACGTTCAATTGAAGTTGAAGAAATTTGCCCTCGCGATGGGGCTTTCACTCGCCGTCAGCGCGGCTCCCGCTTTTGCTTCCGCCGGTTTTCAGTTTCCGAAAACCGGTATTGCGGAATCCGCTTCGCTGAACGGGAAGACGGTTTCCTGGCAGACTTACGCAAAGATCCCGTACGTGAAACGCCCGAGCTGCGGCTCCTGTCAGCGCCTTACGGTGTATGTGCCGGAAGCGTATCTGAAGGGCGGCACAGTGAACGGTTATACGAAAGAAACCGCGCCGATTTTCCTCCCGAACTCGGTCGGCGGGTACATGCCAGGCGACATCGCGGATCCCAAGAAACCGAATTTTGATGGCGGCGAAAGCGCGCTTCTTGCGGCGCTTGCCCGCGGATACGTTGTTGTGTCCCCCGCGATCCGCGGCCGCACAACAAAGAATGCTGCTGGCCGCTATGTCGGAAAGGCCCCGGCGCTGATCGTGGATTACAAGGCTGCGGTCCGTTATCTCCGCGCTGTGAAAAATGAACTCCCCGCCGGAAACACCGATCGGATTATTTCTGACGGCACGAGCGCGGGCGGCGCGCTATCCGTTCTCCTGGGGTCGACCGGAAATGATCCACGGTATCTGCCGTACCTGAAGAAAATCGGGGCCGCGAAAGCCCGCGATGATATTTTTGCTGCGATCGTCTTCTGCCCGATCACGCTCCTCAGCCATGCGGATGAAGCCTACGAATGGGTCTTCAAGGACGAGACGGTGTATCACCAGGGGAAGATTCCGGGCGGCATGATGCAGCCCCCGAAGGCTGTCGGAAACGGCGCCGCGCCGGCGGCCCGTCCCGATAACGCGCCGACAGAAGCCGCTGCCGGGCTTCCGCTCAGCGGGAAGCAGATCGCGGCGTCCAAGGTGCTCGCACGGGCGTTCCCCGCGACGCTTAACCGTTTCGGACTTAAGGACGCGGATGGAAAATCTTTGACACTGAAGGCGGATGGCACCGGGAGCTTCGCGGACTATATCCGGTCGCTCTATATCGCGAGCGCTGAGGGCGCGCTGAAGTCGGGAGCCGATATCAGCCGGTTCAAGTGCCTCACCGTGAAGGATGGACACGTCACCGCGATCGATATGAAGGCCTACGCGAAGGAAGTGAACCGGCTGAAACCCGTGCCGGCTTTTGACTGGTTTGATGCCGGGTCGGGTGAAAACGATGAATTCGGGACTGTGAAAAACACCCCCCGTCATTTCACCGCGTTTTCTTCCGCGCGTGATCCGAAGCATCACGCGATGGCGCCCGCAAAGGAAATCGCGCTTCTCGATCCCTTCACCTCGATTTCAAGGAAAGATGTGACTGTCGAGCCTCACTTCCGGATCCGGCACGGCTTTGAGGATCGCGACACCGTGCTCGCGGTGCCGGCTTCTGTCGCACTGAAGCTTGCGGAAAAAGGGTCGGATGTTGATTTTGCCGTGAAGTGGGGGAAGGGCCACGCGGGTGATTATGACCTTGACTCGATGTTTGACTGGGCTGACGGTGTCGTGAAAAAGGCTGCGAAGTAATCGCTGTCTGAGAACAAAAGAAAAGAGGCGGTTTTTTTGCGAAACCGCCTCTTTTTGACTGGAAAAGGGGTTAATTTTTGGCCGTTCAGGGTAAAAAAGGCCGGAAAGCTGATTTTTCGGCTTTCCGGCAGTCAAGAGAGAGACTAAGCAAAGCGCTCCGGAACTGTTTCTGGTGCAGTTCCGGAGGTACTGCGAATTACTTCAGAAGGAGCTCATTCAGGCTCTTAATGAAAGAGCTCGGATCCTTCAGCGTGCCCTGGTCAGCGAGCTGCGCCTCAGCGAAGATGAAGTTTGCCCACTGCGTGAACTTCGCTTCGTCGGTTTCAGTGGCCATGCGGCCGATCAGCGGGTGATCGGGGTTGATTTCAAGCGTGTAGTTCTCTTCCGGCACGGCCTGACCCGCGGCTTCGAGCATGCGGCGCATCTGCTGCGTCAGCATCTGATCCTGGGCTCCGACCACGCAGGCCGGGGAGTCAACGAGACGGGCCGTCACCTTCACATCCTGAACCTTGCCGCCGAGCGCCTTCTTCAGACGTTCAACGAGTCCCTTATGCTGCTTCTCGGACTCTTCCTTCTGCTTCTCTTCTTCCTTGTCCTCGAGTTCCCCAAGGTCGAGATCCTTCGCGGTGGCGGAGATGAAGGTCTTGCCGTCGAACGCTTCGACGTTCCCCATGAGCCACTCGTCCACACGGTCCCAGAGAAGGAGCACTTCGATCCCCTTCTTCTTCAGCGTCTCGAGGTAAGGCGAGTTCGCGGCGGCTTCGTAGCTGCCGGCCGTGATGTAGTAGATGTGCTTCTGCTTCTCGGGCATCCGGGCGACATAGTCGGTGAGCGACACGTCTTCGGCGTTCGTACCGGACTTCGTCGACGCGAAGCGGAGGAGCTTCAGGATTTCTTCCTGGTTCGTGCGGTCCTCAACCGGGCCTTCCTTCAGCACGCGGCCGAACTGGCTCCAGAATTCAGCGTACTTCGTCTTATCCTCGGCGAGCTTCCCGATCATCGTGAGGGCGCGCTTCGTGAGCGCGCGGCGGAGTTTCCGGGTCACCGCGCTGTCCTGAAGAATTTCGCGTGACACGTTAAGCGGAAGGTCAGCCGTGTCGACGAGTCCCTTCACGAAGCGGAGGTAGTTCGGGAGGAACTCTTCGGCGTTATCCATGATGAAAACACGCTGCACGTAGAGCTTCAGCCCGTTCTTCTGCTCGCGGTTATAGAGATCCCACGGAGCGGTCTTCGGAATATAGAGAAGGCTCGTGTACTCGAGGTCGCCTTCAACGCGGTTATGCGCCCAGGTGAGCGGATCGTCGTAGTCGTGAGTCAGATGCTTATAGAACTCTTTGTACTGCTCGTCCTTCACGTCCTTCGGGGGCAGCGTCCAGAGCGCCTTCGCGTCATTCACCTGAACCCACTTCCAGGTGGGTTCCTTCTTTTCGTCCGCGGGCGTCTCTTTTTCCCAGAGCCAGACCGGGGTCGAAATGTGGTCGGAGTACTTCGTGATGATGCCGCGGAGCGTCCATTCGTTCAGGAATTCCTTTTCGGAATCCTTGAGTGTCAGGATCACATCGGTGCCGCGGGTGTCCTTTGTCGTGAGTTCGGACTCGTAGGTGCCGTTCCCGTCAGAGGTCCAGCGGACGGCTTCGTTCGCGGCCGCTTTCGCGGATCGGGACACCACGGTCACGCGGTCCGCGACGATAAAGGCGCTGTAGAAACCGACGCCGAACTGGCCGATCAGCTGGGAGGCCTTTGCCTGATCCTGCGAGAGATTGCGGAAGAACTCTTCAGTGCCCGACTTCGCGATCGTGCCGAGATGCTCGTTCGCTTCATCCAGCGTCATGCCGATACCGTTATCGGAAATCGTCAGGGTGCCGGCTGCTTCGTCCGCCTTCACGCGGATATGGAAAAGCGGATCGTCCTTCGTGAGGAGCGGATCCTGAATCGAAAGGAAGCGAAGCTTATCAACCGCGTCAGAGGCGTTTGAAATCAGCTCGCGGAGAAAGATCTCCTTATTGGAATAAAGGGAATTCGCGAGCAGCTTGAGTAGCTTCGTTACTTCGGTCTGGAAGCCGTGAACCTGTGCAGCCATTTTCTATTGCATCTCCTGACTAGCGGACGGCACACGCCGTCCCCAAGTAAAACTTCAATACGTAATTAAATGGGGGCAGGGGATAAAAATTTCAAGGGGCTGATAAAAAATCCCGTCCTGCCGGTGAGGGAGGACGGGATCAAGAGGTAAATATTCCGATTCAGAAATCAGAACCGATGCGCGGTGCCGCCTTTGAAGCCAGAGGGTTTTGCTGACGCGCAGGGCCTGATCGTGAGGCAGGGCTTCGTTTCCGCGGGATCCGGGAGCGGCGCGATCGCGGCGTTATTCCCGTGCTTCTTCCGAAGTTCCTCAATATCCCCGAATTCGAGCGCCCGCTCAGGGCACGCCTCGACGCAGACCGGCATGCCGCCCTTTGATGTCCTTGCGACACAGCCGTCACACTTCCGCATCTTCATGGCCGCCTTGTCGAGCACGGGGGAGCCGTACGGGCATGCTTTCGCGCACATGCCGCAGCCGATGCATTTTTCCGTATCGATCACGACGAGGCCGTCCTCGGTCCGCTTGTGGTGAGCTCCCGTCGGGCACGCTTTCACGCATACCGGGTTCTCGCACTCGTTGCAGCCGATCGACGTGTAGTACGCGAAAACATTCTGAGTGCAGGTTCCGTTGGTGTTCACTTTCCACGTGCCGCCCTCAAACTCAATCACGCGGCGCAGCACGATATCCGGCGCGTAGTTATGCAGGTCACTGCAGGCGACGGAGCAAGTCCGGCAGCCGGTGCAGCGGGTCTGATCAAAATAAAATCCTTTCTGTCCCATGTTTCTGCTCCTGATATTCCGGCCTCAGGCCTTTCTCACTTCAACGAGGATGTTGTGCTGCGCGTTGCCTTTCGCGTACGCGCTCGGACGGTGTCCGGCGAGCGTATTGATGCAGCCGCCGACGTCAATCCGCATCCCGTTCACCATCGTGGGCTTATACCAGGCGCCCTGCGGGATCGTGATCACGCCCGGCATGATGCGGGGCGTTACCCGGGCGGGCAGCATCACGCCGCCGCGGCGGTTGAAGACCACCACCTTTTCACCATCCTTGATGCCGCGCGCCTCCGCGTCGATCGGATTCATCACCACCATATCGGGGTGGAGGTAGCGGAGTTTCGGGAGGTTATGGAACGTGGAGTGAATCCTGCCGTGCCCGTGGAAGCCGAAGCACTGCAGCGGGAAAGCCTTTCCTTCGGGGTCACCCGGCATATCCCAGGTCCGGTAGAAGATCGGGATCGGGGAAATGACATCCCCTTCGGGGATCTCCCAGTCCGCGGTTTCACGCGCGAGCTGTTCGGAATAGATCTCGATCTTGCCGCTCGGAGTCTTCAGCGGGTGCTTCATCGGGTCCTTCCGGAACGCTTCAAGCGCGATCGGGTCCTTGCGGTAGCCCCAGACCTTCGCCATACCGTCCTTCCAGAAGGTCGCGAAGTCAGGGAGCTGCGGGACCTTCTTCCGCGTTTCCTCGTAGCACCACTTCACCCAGCCCATCTGAGAGCGGCCTTCGGTGAATTTCTCCTCGAGCCCGAGCTTCGCGGCGAGAAGCCTGCAGATCTCAAAGGACGACTTCTGGTCATACATCGGCTTCACGGCTTCCTGGATCGCGAGCATGCAGGCCACGTCGCCGTGCGAGCCGCCCTGGCACGCCGCGTCGTTCGTTTCGGGGCCGAGCGTATCGGGGAGCAGGATATCCGCGTAGCGGGCGGACGGCGTCATCATGTTGTCGCAGACGAGGATAAATTCGCACTTCGACGTGTCGCGGAGCACCTTATCCGTCCAGTTGCAGTCGCCGTGCTGATTGATCATCGTGTTGCCGCCCGAATTCACGATCATCTTGATTCCGGTGCGGAGTTTCTCTGCGCCGTGAAGCGCTGAGTTGCGGCGTGTCATTTCAGGTCCGCGGAGAATCGCGTCCGTCCACATGTAGACCGGGATCGTGGCCTTTACCGGGTTCTTTCCAATCGGGAGATAGACCGCGGGGAAGGAGGTGTTTCCTTCGTGAGCGCCGGTGTTCGTGCCGGGGAGACCGACCTGGCCGAGCAGAATCGGCACCATGGCGATCGCGCGGCAGGTGGCTTCGCCGTTAGCCTGACGCTGCGGGCCCCAGCCCTGGGAAACAAAGAGGGGCTTTATCATCGCCATTTCGCGCGCGAGGCTCCGGATCACATCCACCGGAATGCCGGTGATGGGGGCCGCCCATTCCGGGGTCTTTGCCGTACCGTCGGGACCCGCGCCGAGGATATAGGACTTGTAGTCCGACTTCGCGGGGGCGGATTTCGGAAGCGTCTTCTCATCGAACCCCACGCAGTAGCGGTCAAGGAACGCCTGATCGATCCAGCCATTCGTAATGAATTCGTAGGCGAGAGCCGAGATGAGGGCAGCGTCTGTCCCCGGGCGGATCGGGATCCACTGATCGGCGCGTGCCGTGCAGGTATCCGTGAACGCCGGGTCGATCACGATGATTTTCTTCGGGCGGTGACGCGTAAGCGCGGCGTCAATCTGGAAGCCCTTGCCGCCGCCGGACGGCCGCGTGACAGACGGATTGTTGCCGAAAAGCACGTAGAGCTCGGCGTTCGCGATTTCACTCGGGAGGGAACTCGGGCGGCCGCCGTAGGTCTTCGGGAAGGCCGCGGCCCCTTGAGCGTTTGAGTAGGAGCCGTAGTACTGCAGGTACCCGCCCATCAGGTTCATCAGGCGCTGCCAGGCGCGGCGCGAGCTGACGAGCGACTGCTGCCCCGAGCAGTACTGCCAATAGATCGAATCGTTCCCATACTGGTTTTTGATCCGGGTCCATTCCTTCGCGATCGTGTCGAGCGCCTCGTCCCACGAGATGCGCTCAAACTTACCTTCGCCGCGTTCCCCCACACGCTTCATCGGGAAGCGGAGTCGGTCAGGCGAATAAATCCGTTCGCGCATGGAGCGGCCGCGCTGGCAGGCCCGGAGCTGACGGGGACCGAGCGTATCGGGCTGCGTGTTATCCGTTTCAATCCGGATCACCTATCCGTTATGCGAAAAGACGCGGAGCGCGCAGCGCTGTCCGCAGTTGATCACGCACGCGCACCAGGTGCACGCGTCCTTGCTGTTCACCGCTTCGGCAACCGCGCGGGCAACAGGCATCATCGGGAGTCCGGCAGCCATAAAAGCCTTTAAGAGGGACCTCCGGGATACGGGGTGAAAAATCATCTTGCTTCTCCTATTTGCTTCTGGTCTCAGAGAAGCCGTACAGACGCCTGAAGCGGAACACCCGGGGAATCGCTCCCCCGTCTCTCGGTTCATTCAGGCAAAGGCTTCTCAGAGACCGCCGGGATTCAGGAGTAATTATTTTTATATGTAATACAAAAAAGACGTTTTTCTTCCGATCTTTGCCGGAGTTGACAGGTGACGTCTAAGCCAAAAGAGGTATCTGAATCCACCGAAGAGTTTACCCGTGAAAATGGGCTTTGACAATGGTATACCGGGTAAAAAAAAGCGAAATTCCGGTAAATAGCTGATAATCCGAAATATCTAGTTGAGACTGATTTCTGTTTATATACAGAAATTCACAACCGGGAAGAAAAAACCGGCCCGGGGAGGTATCCCGGGCCGGTTTGTCAGGCCTTAACAGGAGATCTGAAGCCTAGTCATCATCCTGGAACGCCACTTCGCGTTTCTTCCGGATGGAAGGCGCGAGAACGAGGATGAGAAGGATCGCCGCGGCAATGAGGAGACCGCAGGAGATAGGGCGCGTGACGAAGACCGAGGGGTCGCCGCGCGAGAGCAGCAGCGCGCGTCTCAGATTCTCTTCCATCATCGGCCCGAGAATGAAGCCGAGAATGAAAGGCGCTGCCTCGCATCCAAGCTTGATAAAGAGGTAGCCGAGAAGCCCGAAGACAATCGACACCCAGATATCGAAGACGTTGTTATTGATCGAATACGTGCCGATCACGCAGAACGCGATGATCGCGGGGAAGAGCCAGCGGTACGGCACCTTGAGGAGCTTCACCCAGATATTGATCATCGGAAGATTCAGGATGATCAGCATCAGGTTGCCGATCCACATGGAGACAATGAGCCCCCAGAAGAGGCCCGGGTCTGAGCTCATCACAAGCGGCCCCGGCTGGATATCGTGAATCATCATGGCGCCGATCATGAGCGCCATCACGGCGTTGCTCGGAATACCAAGCGTCAGCATCGGGATGAAGGAGGTCTGGGCACCGGCGTTATTCGCGGTTTCCGGTCCCGCGACGCCGCGGATATTGCCTTCGCCGAACGCGGGGTCCGCGTTCTTTCCGGCGATCTTCTTTTCAACCGTGTAGGAGGCAAAGGAAGAGAGCAGGGCGCCGCCGCCCGGCAGCACGCCGAGGATCGAACCGATCGCGGTGCCGCGGACAATCGGGCCGAAGCAGTTCTTGATATCGGCCCAGGAGGGGAGAACCTTGCCGACGGAACCCGTATTGAAGTTCCGGGTCTGGCGCGCTTCGAGGTTATTCATGATCTCGGCGTACCCGAAGATACCCATTGAGATCGCGACGAAGTTAAGCCCGTCCTGGAGATCCTCAAGACCAAACGTAAAGCGGAGCGCCCCAGAATTGATGTCGGTGCCGATGAGGCCGACGAGAAGCCCGAGGAGCGTCATGCAGAACGCCTTGATGAGCGAACCATTCGCGAGAACGATCGCGCCGACGAGGCCGAGCACCATGAGGCTGAAGTACTCGGCCGGCTGGAACTTGAACGCGACCTGAATCAGCGGCGGCGCGAAGGCCGCGATCACGAGGGTCGCGACGCAGCCCGCGAAGAAGGAGCCGAGCGCCGCGATACCGAGCGCCGCGCCGGCGCGCCCCTTTGTCGCCATCTTGTGGCCATCGAGACACGTGATCACGGCTGACGCGTCACCCGGAATATTCACGAGAATCGCGGTGGTGGAGCCGCCGTACTGAGCGCCGTAGTAAATACCGGCAAGCATGATGAGGGCAGCGGAGGGATCAAGCGTATAGGTGATCGGGAGCAGCATCGCGATCGTCGCGACCGGGCCGATGCCCGGCAGCACGCCGATCAGCGTACCGACCGTCACGCCGATAAAGCAGTAGATGAGGTTCGTGAGAGACAGCGCGTTCTCAAACCCCAGAAGCAGATTCGAAACGAGATCCATCGCTTATTCCCCCACCATAACAGGAAACACCGGGATCGTCATGCCGAGGAGGTAAACGAAGATCACCCAGCAGAGCCCGCAGAGCACCACGATAAGCGCGATCACTTCCTTCGCCCGGAATTCACCGCTTGCGAGCGAGCAGACGGCGATCATCACCGCCATGGCGGCGACAAAGCCCGCAAACGGAAGCAGCACGCAGAAAAGCGCGATCGCCCCGAGAATGAGGATCATGAGGCCGAAGTGGAAGCGCCCGACACGGCCGCCATCCTGGGCGCCGCCCGTGGAGAAAAGTCCCTTCACGGAACAGAAGAGGCCGAGCGCCGTGAGACAGCCGGCGAGGAGCGTCGGGAAATAGGCGGGGCCCATACGGGCCGCGGACCCAAGCTCGTTCTCCTGGGCCGTGATGATGAAGAAGAGACCGCAGGCGGCGAAGAGTATGCCCGCCCAGAAATCTCTCTCGTTTTTGATGCGCAAAATAAAACTCGCTTTTTAAGAGAAAGCCAATCAGTCAGTGACTGCCGAAAGGATCAGAAGGTCCCGCACTTGAAGGCAAGAACGGGCAGAGCCGGAAACCAGCTCTGCCCAGATCCATTTCCGGCAGATTGAAGCGAAAAAGAAACCGTCCGGAGAAGAGCGGGGTGACGGGAATCACCCCGGCTTTTCCGGGTTATCAGTCGACGTGAGCGCCGGAGATCTTCACGATCTTCGCGTACTTCGGGATTTCCTCGCGGATGAGAGCCGCGAACTGAGCGGACGTGGTCGGAGCGGCTTCGCCGCCGAGCTTATCAAGACGCGCGTCCACTTCCTTCGACCGGAGCGCCTTCGTGAAGGCGGCGTTCAGCTTATCCACGGTGGCCTTCGGAGTCTTCGCCGGAACGAAGAGACCGTACCAGGTGGAAATGTTGAAGCCTTTCAGACCGCATTCCTCAAGCGTCGGGACCTTCGGGAGCGCCTTCGCGCGCTTCGCGGTCGTCACGGCGAGCGGAATGAATTTTCCGGCCTCAATATTCGCGGTGGCGGAGGCGAGGTTATCGAAAATGAGCTGCGTCTGGCCGCTCATCACGGAGAGCTTCGCGGGGCCTGCGCCCTGGAACGGGACGTGGACGATGTTGACACCGGTGTCAGCCTTGAAGAGCTCACCGGCGAGGTGGCCCGCGGAGCCATTGCCGCCCGAGGCGTAATTCAGCTTTCCGGGGTTCTTCTTCGCGTAGGCGATCAGATCCTTCACGGTGCGGATACCGGTCTTCTTCTGGAAGGCGGGCGTGATCACAAGCACGTTCGGCACGTGAGCGATCAGGGTGACCGGGGTGAAGTCCTTCACCGGGTCATAAGGAAGGTGGCGGAAGAGCGAGGGGTTGATCGCGTGAGTCGCGACGGCGCCAACGACGAGCGTACGGCCATCCGGTTTCTCACGGGCAACGGAACTCACGCCGCGCGTGCCGCCGGCACCCGGCCGGTTCTCGACGATCACGGTGCCGAGGTCGCCCTTAACCGCGTCCGCGAGAATGCGGGCAGAGACATCCAGGGGACCGCCCGCGGGCCACGGCACCACGATCGTAATCGGGCGCTCGCCGAAAGCGAGAGCAGCCTGGGGAATGGATGACAGCAGTGCCGCGGAAGCGGCGGCGCCGAATAGGGCGCGACGGTTAACGTTGACCACGATGACCTTCCTTTGAATTTAGGTTTTTCCGTGCCCGCAAAGTGACTCAGGGCATCGGATTGTTGTTTTCTCTAAAAATTAGGGAATCGGGTTAATTAGACCTGTTAAACCTGCGGTCTGCAACTGGATTACGATAGATGAAGGGTTTACCCTCGTTATTAATCAGGAGAGTTCCTTAGGGGTTCACAATAAATCCATAGGAACTTTCCGATGAAAGGAGGAAAGATGGATTTCGAGAAGCTATATATCGACGGAGCCTGGGTGCCGTCGGCGTCCGATAAATGGATCGAAGTGGAGAATCCGGCAAGCCGCAGCGTGATCGCCCGGGTGCCGGCCGGAAACGCTGAGGATGTCGATCGGGCGGCGAAAGCCGCCTCCGCAGCGTTCCCCGCGTGGCGTGATACGCCGCTCGCGGACCGCATCGCGCTGATGGAGAAATTCCTCACTGAATTCCGCGCCCGTGAAGAGGATCTCGTCCGGATCACCGTGGAGGAGCTCGGGAGCCCGGTTGGGTTTACGCGCTCAAGCCAGGTCGAGTACCAGTACACAAGAACCCGTTCCTATATCGATCTCGCTCCTACGGTGCCGCTCGTTGAAAAGATGGGCGCCTCCACCACGTACCGCGAGCCGGTCGGTGTGGTTGGCTGCATCACCCCCTGGAACTATCCGCTCGGACAGGTGATTCAGAAGATCGTCCCGGCGCTCCTCATGGGGAACACCGTAATTCTGAAGCCGAGCCAGCATACGCCGCTCTCCGCCTATTACCTCACGGAAGCGATCGAGGCGGCCGGTTTCCCGAAGGGCGTCTTTAACCTCATTACGGGCCGCGGCGGCGAAATCGGAAATTCCCTCTCCACGCATCCGCTCGTCAATATGGTGTCCTTCACCGGGTCGACCAAGGGCGGCGTCACCGTGGCGCAGCACGCGCTGGAATCCGTGAAGCGCGTGAGTCTCGAGCTCGGCGGGAAGTCCCCGTACGTCATGCTCCCGGGAATCGCGGATTACGATGAGCCGATTCATATCCTCTTCAACTCGATCTTCCTCAATTCCGGACAGACCTGCACCGCGTTCAGCCGCCTCCTGATTCCGGAGGCTGAAGCGCCGGCGATCGAAGCGAAGCTGAAGGAAATCGCCCGCGAGTACACGGTCGGGAATCCGCAGGATAAGAAGGTGAAGCTCGGCCCCGTCGCTTCCGAAGCCCAGTTTAAGAAGATCTCGGGCTATATCGCGAAGGGCGTCGAGGAAGGCGCGAAGCTCCTGATCGGCGAAGTGCCGACGGAAGGGAAGGGCCTCTACATCCATCCGACGATCTTCACGAATGTGAAGAACAGCATGACGATCGCGCAGGATGAGATCTTCGGGCCGGTGCTCTGCGTTCTCACCTACCGCACGGTGGATGAGGCGGTCGCGATCGCGAATGACACGCGCTATGGTCTTAACGCCGGTGTCTTCGGGCCGAAGGATGAGGCGCTTGCTGTGGCGCACCGGATCGAAGCCGGGAATGTTTACGTGAATTCGAGCCCGCGCGACACGGCGGCGCCGTTTGGCGGCTATAAAGAGTCCGGCATCGGGCGCGAGGGCGGTGTCTACGGCATGATCGAATTTACGCAGCAGAAGGCGCTTTTCGATACGAAGCTCTGAAGCGCGTAGAAAGCACTGACACCAGACCGGACGGCTCGGGGCTGCAGCCCCGCCGCCCGGTTTTTCTTTCCCTTAAAGGAGACCGCTTCCTCTTCGTTTTACAATCGGGACTCAGCCGGTTCCGCTCCCTCTGGTCGGTTTCATTCGCGGAACCGCGCGCACATAAAAAAGAAGAAGGGAGAGGTTTTTCTGATGTCCTGGCTCACAGCGCTCTTCACCGATACGCAGTCACCCGCGCACGCGGCTTTGATCTACTCGCTGGTCATCGCGGCCGGCATGGCGCTTGGGCGGATCCGGATCCGGGGCGTGTCACTCGGGGTGACGTTTGTTCTCTTCACGGGCCTTGTGGCATCGGCGCTCGGCGCCCGGGTGGATCCGGCGGTGCTCGCTTTTATCCGGGACTTCGGTCTCGTGCTCTTCGTTTTCTTTATCGGGCTTCAGGTCGGACCGTCCTTCTTCAATTCATTCCGCACGCATAACGGCCGGACACTCAATCTCCTCACGATCGGAATCATCCTCGCGGGGCTCTTCCTCACGCTGCTCTTCGCCGCGGTTCTTCCCGGGCTTGTGTCACTTCCTCAGATGCTCGGTATCCACTTCGGCGCGGTGACGAACACCCCAGGGCTGGGCGCCGCGCGGGATATGCTTTCTGAACTCGGTTATTCGGGCGAAGACATCACGATCGGCTACGCCTCCGCGTATCCGCTCGGTGTGATCGGCGCAGTGCTCACCGTGCGGTTCCTGAGGCGCCTTTTCAGGATTGATCTCGCGAAGGAAGAAGCGGCGTGGGACGCGACGGAAGGGGCGAAGGATAAGCCGGTCTTCTTTCACGTTGAGCTGACCAATAAGGCACTCTCCGGCCGCACGATCCGGGAGATCGCGGAAATCATCGGGAAGCCTTTTATCTGCAGCCGGATTCTTCATGACGGCACTCTGCTGAGCCCCGGAGCGGACACCGTGGTGGAGGCGGGAGACACGCTCCGCATTGTGTCCAACCCGGATCACCGCCAGACGATCATCGCGTTTTTTGGTTCCGAGGCGGAGTATTTCGCCTCGGATATCGAGCATTCCCCGGTGACCAGCCGCATCATCCGCGTGACCCGTCCCTCGGTGAACGGGCTTCAGATGGCGGATCTCCACCTCAGCCGGCTTGATGGAGTGAATATCACGCGGGTGTTCCGCTCAGGCCTCCAGCTTTTTCCCTATCACAATCTCACGCTGCAGCTCGGTGACCGTGTTTACTGCGTGGGCCCCGAAAATTCCGTGAAGCGTCTCGCGGAACGCCTGGGCGACGAGGAGCAGAAGCTTAATCACCCGAATATGCTTTCACTCTTTATCGGCATCGCGCTCGGGATTCTCGTCGGGGCCGTTCCGATTACCTTTCCCGGGATGCCGGTTCCGGTGAAGCTCGGTGTCGCGGGAGGTCCGCTCGTGATCGCGATTCTTCTCGGCTCCTGGGGGCCGAGGCTCCGCCTGATCACCTATATGACGCCGTCCGCGAATCTGATGCTGCGGGAGTTCGGGATGGTGTTTTTCCTCGCGAGCATCGGGCTTGCGGCAGGGGATGGTTTTGCTGAGGCTCTGATGAATGGCCGCGTGTTTCTGTACGCGGCGCTCGGCGCAGTGATCACGGTGGTGCCGGCGCTGATCGCCGGGATTATCGCGCTCCGCGTCTATCACCTGAATTTCCATTCGGCCGCGGGCCTCATCGCGGGCGCAATGACGGATACCCCGGCGCTCGCCTATATCGGGACGCTTTCCGGGAGAAACATCGCGGCGGTCGCCTACTCAACGGTGTACCCGGTCTCGATGTTCCTTCGGATTCTGTCGGGGCAGCTCGTGCTGCTCTTTGTCTGGGGTGCGATCGCCTGAGAGTAAGGCGGCCGGAAGATAAAATGAGCGCCGCGGACGGGGGGACTCGCCGCGGCGCTCAGTTTCTTCCGGAGAGAAGAATTCTGTTCAGGCTTTCTCTTTCGGCTTCCGGGGACCGAGCCCCGCGGACCGCATGACTTCCGCGACCTGGTTGTGACCAGGCTTTCTCGGGTAACCGTCATGCTTCAGGGCTTCGGCCACGCGGCGGCTCCCGAGTGTCCACCCGGCCGCTTCCTGAGCCGCCCGGATCCGCTGCGCGAGTTCAAGATTCGACTCAAGGCGCTTCCTGACGGACACGAGCGCGTTTTCCTTCCGGTAGTAGAAGGAGCTTCGCGGCATTCCGAAAATGCGGCAGGCCCGGCTGATCGGGATGCCATCCTCCCGGAGCGATTCAATGAAGTGGGCCGCGGCCAGGCGTTTTGCCCGGCTGTCAGCTAATCCCGCGCCGTGCCGGAAAGGCGCTTCATACTTCGCACGGATTTCGTCGTCCGTAAGTGCGGAGCCCGTGCGGGTTTCGTTGAGTGTCGTCATGACATCCTGAGAGAAAAGGCGAAGAAAACAGGGTCTTCGCCGTAGTTAAAAAAATCTCTCAGGAGAGTAATGCGCTGATTTCAAATTCGCGTCAAAAGGGGGGAGGGGAAACACCGGTGAGGGAGGGGAACTACTCCCTCTGATACCGTGTTTCAGCGAACGCGGAGCACCTTATGGAGCTGAACCGAGACGCGGTAGCGGCCGGCGCGCTCCCCCGCGGGCCGGGAGCAGGGGGGCAAACCGCCGCGCTCCACCGCGGTCCGGAAGCAGAGTGACGCCGCGGATTCTTCCATGGAAAGCGGCTGAAGGGAAATCGGGGTCGACTCGGGGATCTTATCCGTGATCGCGTCAAGCGCCGCGAGGTCTGATTCATCCCCGATCACCATCTTCACTTCGTCCGCGCGCTCGAGCGCCGAGTCGAGCACCCGGCCGCCCGGGACCGTGATCTTCGGGGACACCGTGACGAAAGTCTCTGGCGCCACATCGATTTCAAGGAACCCGGAGGTTTCAAGCGACACGCGTTTTCCGGCTGCGATCAGGCGCTCGGTAAGCGGCCGCCCGGATCGGCTGCTCAGCGGGTTCTCCCCCTGTGATGACGACGAGCGGGATCCGGGGCCAGCGTTCCAGAATGAGATTCACGAGTTCATCCAGGGTCGCGTCCGCGGATCTCGGACGGCTGTCTTTCACGAGAACTTCGGAAAGGGGAATCTTCGCGGTTCCGGAGCCATCCTCTTTCCAGGAATACTTGGTGTCGCACCACGGGCAGTGCACGGGGCAGCCCTGAAGCCGCACAAAAACCGCGGGCGTTCCGGCGAGCAGCCCTTCACCCTGGACCGACGCGAATATTTCGTTGATGGAATAACGGATTTCTTCCATTCTGGCAGCAGTTCCTATCTTTCCCGGATCAAAGCGTAAAGGTCGCGGTGCACTTCCGCGTTTCTTCCACGTCGCAGCGGATCAGCTTGACACCCGTGCCGCGGAGCTGCTCAGGGCCCACCACAGTGACGAGATACTCGGCGATATTTTCCGCGGTCGGATTAAACGGCACCTGAACCACCTTCGGGTCAAGCGAAAGGAGGGCATCCGCGAGCGGATCCTCGGTCCAGATGAGGAACCGGTGGTCAAAATGCTCCTCCAGCCACACGCAGAGCTTCTCCTTGATGACCGAGAAGTCGATCACGCGCCCGAGCGAATCCAGTTCTCCCGCGCAGCAGAACGTGATGCGGTAGTTATGGCCATGGAGGTGGGAGCACTTGTTTTCGTGCCCGCACACCCGATGGCCGCAGGAGATGTCGTGGTAACGCGTAACGGTAAACATGGCGGCAACAGTGGGAATGGAATTCCTGAATGGAGAAAAAGTAAAAACAAAAAAGCGACCCTCATTATAAGGGGGCCGCTTTTGCGAATGAGGCGAAGGACCCGGAAGGACGGTCAGCCGGCGTTATCCGCAAGCACCTTGGGTGACCAGGCGTGAAGCACCACGCCGTTATCGCCCTTATGCACCCGGGCGAAAAGCTGGCAGAGTGCCCCGACCTTCGGGAGCCCGAATTTCGGGTCCAGCACGACTTCAACCGCGTGCCCCGAGCGATCAGTGAGTAGGTAGCGGTTCTTTTCCAGCTGCTTCACGATCCGGCCTTCTACCTTCACGATTTCCAGATTCTTCGCTTCTCCGATCAGGTATGAGAGCCCGACAGGCTTCGACACTTCGAGGACTGAGACTCCGGGCGCCGCAGAGGCCCCGAGGGAAATCGTGAGAAGGGCGGCAGCGGCGGCCGCGAAAATAGCGTATCGCATGATGAAGAATCTGAGGTTAGAGGATCCCTGATAAAAATTAAAAAACGAAAAATTCAATGCTGCACTTTAACAGATGGTGAAAAAGCCGTCTGAATTCCTGTTTTTCCAACTGTTTCAAATCTTTTCGGTGCCAGACCGCGGTTCCCTCTTGTCTGCGGAACATAACGGACGGGAGAAAGCCGCGGCGCGAAACCCGAACGGGAAATTCTAGGCTTTTTGGATGACACCGGGATCCCATGTTCAGGCTCCGGGTTTCAGAGTGAGGGAAAGCCATTTCCCGGGAAACTCCGAGTCAGATTCCTGCCGCGAAAGCTCGATCATCTTCTCCTTAATCATTACAATCCATACCCGTTGGACATAATTAAAAAGAATTAGGAGCGTCAGAATGAAAATCGTGGATCCTCATTTCAACGGGGTGAATTCAGGCCACTACGCGCCAGGTGTTATCTCAAACGGCATGGTCTATGTGTCCGGGCAGCTGTCGCTTGATCCGGATACACGCGAAGTCTGCAAGGACGACATCCGGGCACACGCGAGGCAGGCGCTTGAGAACGTCGACCGCGTGCTGAAGGCTGCCGGAAGCGACCGCACGAAAGTGGTGCAGTGCCGCGTCTATACCACGAAGGGGGAATACTGGGGCCCGGTGAACGAGGAGTACGCCGCGTATTTCGGCGATCATCGCCCGGCCCGGATCGTGGTGACGGTGCCGGAGCTCCACTTTGGGTGCCTCGTTGAAATCGAGGCAGTGGCGGAACTCTGACTCTGAGGATATGCTTTCCCGGCACTGCTTTCGGAGTACTTCCGGGTACTGCCAAAGCCGGGTCAAAAAACGCGGGCTTCTTACTATGATGGTGAAGTCAGACGGCGGATAAAAGAAGAGCCGGCGGGGAGAAAACTTTGAATTTTCCCCCGTGAGGACTCCGGGTACCGCCCGAAGCAAGAAGCAGACTGGAAAACCAGCAATTCGTGCCAAAGAGGAGACGCACGCACGGCAGACGGACCGGGGAGGGAACTTCCTATGTCTGCCGCGGAAAGGAAGGCTGATGCCGGGGCGCGAGATCCCGCAGCGAGCCCTCCGACTTAAAGAGAACCTATGCGAAAGATCCTATACGGCGTCTGGAAAGGCGTTAAGTACGACAACACGGAAGGGGGACGCGCCGCGCCCCTCGATCTGCCGCTCGATAAGATCGAGACCTTTAACCCGGGGAACCCGGTGGACGCGGTGGTCTGTAATTTCGGCTTCCTCGTCTTCGACCCCAATGTGTCGCTCGCGGGTGTGCTGCTTCGCTACTACGCGCTCGCGCGTGAGAATTCGTGCGGCGCCTGTACGCCCTGCCGCACCGGGTCAATTCTGCTCGCGGAGTGCCTCCGCGACGCGGTGGAAGGCCGGGGCGATACGGTTGACTGGGACCATATGCTCGACTCCGCCGAGCAGATGAAGTACACGAGTCTCTGCGGCATCGGCCGCACGACTCCGGAAGCGATGATCGGGGCGCTGAAATACTTCAGAGACCGTCTGATCAGCACCGCGGCGCCGCTGAAAGGCGATATGTATATGACAATCACGGCGAAGTGCATCGAAGCCTGTCCTTCGCACGTGAATATTCCCCGCTATATCGACTACGTGAAGGACGGACATCCGGACCTCGCGGCCGGTGTGCTCCTGCATCACTATCCGCTTGTCGCCACCTGCGGCCGCGTGTGCGTACGCCCCTGCGAAGCGGCGTGCCGCCGGAATTATGTTGACCGTTCCGTCGCGATCAAGGATATCAAGCGCTACGTGTCGGATAACGCCGGAGCGGCGATCTCAGACCTCTTCCACGGCATGGATCCGGTGATCGACTATTCAAAGGCCCGGGTGGCCGTGGTCGGCGCGGGTCCCGCGGGTCTTAACTGCGCGTATCACCTTCTCATGAAGGGCTACCCGGTTGATATCTTCGATAAGGACGAGAAGGCGGGCGGCATGGCGCTCCGCGGCATTCCTCCGTACCGGCTCCCCAAGGGGCTGGGTTCGGAAAGAAACGGCGCATCTGGGGCG
>OBAA01000962.1_pt1 | contig 20056 bp, 28 predicted proteins | sample 1475961 | NCBI WGS metagenome assembly OBAA01 (sample SAMEA2579960, study PRJEB22360) | human gut metagenome | biome: human gut; feature: human-associated habitat; material: faeces | place: Denmark | collected 2008/2010 | reverse complement strand
CCGCCATGACCTTCGGCAAAGGTGGTGGCATCATCGACGTAGCCGAGGAATAGAAGCGTGGCACAGTACATCACCTCCGTTCCATTCTCTGCAAAGGCCTGAAGAAGGGAACCGTCAAACACGTCCTTGCCCTCATTGGAAAGCCGTGCTACACGTTCGGAGAACTCGCTGACCATGTTTTCGAGAAGGGCACTTCTGAGCACGGTGTCCGCACCTTGTCGGATAGTATCAGAATATCTGTGCGCCTCCTGCCGCAACTCTTCCGTGCGCTCCTTCATGGCGGTCATCTCCTCACGCAGGGCATCGAGCTTGCGGTCAGCCTCTGAGAGCTTCTCCTGCTTGTCGTCCAGTTTCGACTGGATAGTTGACAGTTCCCGCTCCAGCTCTTGGACTTGCTTACGGAGCGCATCAGGATTGTCGTGACCTGCAAGAATCTGCCGATGCAGTTCAGCAAGTGCCGCCTCCTTCTCCGACTTCTCCTGCAATAGGTTGTTGACCATTGAGGTGAGTCCTTTTACTCTCCGCTCTGCCAGACGGATGTCCGACTGGAGCGAGGCGAGTGTCCGCTGATGAGAGGCAACGGACTGCTCAATGGTGGTGCACTGTTCTGACAGCTGGCGGCGGTATTCTTCGGTGGTGCGGTGGCGTGCTCCCGTCTCTGAAACAGAAGTCCCGCGCTCCATGCCCCAACGCTTGTTGACATCGGCAAATTCGCTGTGCAGGGCTTTCATCCTGGCAGAAAACTCGTACTTGTCCTTTCCGGCGAATATCTGTTTGTATGCAAACTTGCCGTCCTTGATTGGCAAGAGGGTGCAGTGAACGTGCGGATTGGTTTCGTCCAAGTGTACGATGAAAGCGACGATGTTCTCCTCACCGTATTTGTCCGCAACAAAGCGGTAAACATCCTTTGCCCATTCCTCAATGTCCTTGCATCGGGTAAGATGCGAATTGTCTGCTCCGTGAGTCAGATTCACCTTCTGGTCACCGAATGCCAGTTCTGTCATACGGTCTCTTGAGCCTCCGAAGATGAAATTGACCACAGTGCGGAAGCGCGGCTCTGCCAGTCCCTCGTTGGGGTCTTTGATTCCACGGCTCCGCAGGATGTCTGCCATGCGCTCCGGGATGCTTCGGCTCTTGTCTAAGGGACAAACCTTGCCGCCTCGAACCTCGAAGTTGAGCCGCTCTCGGCTGCGGTCGTAGTTGCCTGTCGCTTCAGCGGATCCCCAACCCTTTTCCGTCCAACGGCGTTGGTGCTCGTTGCTCTGTGCTGTGGTGATTCCCTTAGATGGTCGGAAATCCATAACCTGTTTTGGTGTTGCCATAACCTATTTCCTTTTATGTGTGTACAACTCTCCTGTCCCCAGCTTGCTGCTTGTAAGGACAGCCTCCCGATGGTCGGAGACCAAGAGGGGTATTAGGCTACCCAAATTCCCTCATTTCCGACCAACGGGCAAGCCCGATTATTTTACAGCAATGGCAGACGTGTGAAGCACGATGCCAGTAGAAAAGAAGAAGCGTAATACGATGATTATTAGAGGTCATTGGAGCCTATAGTAGGACAGGAAACCTCTTGGTTGGCTATAATGGCAAGGAAAGGTCGGCAGAGCGACTGGAACTGCGACTTGATGGCTGCGCTTTCCTGCTGCAAGGCTGGTGAGCTGCCATCCAATGCCAATTCTGATATTGCCTTTGCCGCCTCGATGAATGAGAGCCAGTCTCCTCCCAGATCTTTGTAAAAGAAGGGAAGAAGGGAGGTAGCGAGGGCGTTATCTGTTTCCTGCGAAAGCACCTGATGGAAGGTGGCTTCGCAGACAGCTGTGAGTGCAGTCATACAAAAGGCGTGTCCTACAGATTCGGGAATGTTGCTTCCGCATGGCACCTTGCCAATTGAATTGCCATTGTCGGCTTTCTGCAAGATAATGGCTACTTCCTCTGTAGCATCTTCGTAGAGTTGTTGGGAGGAGAAGAGTTGTCCACATCCGGAGGCAAAAGCCGATGCGGACATCTTGCCGCTTCGCCATTCGTCCAATGCGGTACACATCTTCTGGCGGAACACATCCAAGGCTGCGTCAATCGGAGAAACGGCAGGTGTCTCAGCCAACATCGGGATGGTGATGATTTGGCTCTTCGTGAGACGGGTGACGGAAATCTGGTTCATCTTCTCCAACTGCTCGATGAAGGTGCGGACAGTGGCGCGGTGCCAATGCCAGCATCCAGCCAGTTCGGTAATGGTGATTACAAACTGCCCGTTGGACAGGCTGAACTCCTGCTTGCACAGATCCTTGGGGATGTACTGTACAGAAGCCTTGTCCACAAGGTCAAGGTAGGCTTCGAGCTTCGACAGCCTTATCCCGGACCTCTCTTTCAAGAACTCCAACAGGGACATCCGTTCAGACATCTTGCCGGAACTCGTTCTATGTTTCTGTTTCTTCATTTCAATAATCTGTTTGGTGAATACTGTTGTTTGTCGCCAGCTCCATTATACAAAAGGAACGGCATGATACAGGTGATACTTAATAGTAGTATATGATGAGCATTTCTGTGTCTTCGAGGAGCATCTTGCGGTCAGCCTTGTTCTTCCACAGCGATATGACTATGCGAGAGGGATAGAACAGTGATGCCAGAAGGAAAAAGGAGATGGTGATAGCAAGCGTGAACAGATGAGGAGTGAAGACAAACACCACTGCCGCCAACGCGGCGATGCGGAATGGTGTCCGCTCCTCGTGCAGACGCTGCAGCCACCTCTCTACATCCATAAAGACAAAGAATATGGCAAACGCTATGGTGGAAGCCACTACGCCTATGTCGTTATAATGTACACAGAGGTAGAGGAAGTGGAACACGTACAGCAGGATGAGCAGCATCAACCGGTAGAGCTTCCTTGCTGTCACAAGCGCGGTCATGCGCAGATAGAACCGTGTCATAAACTGTCTGCGGCTTCTGTGCAGAATCATCGGCACAAAGAAGAACGCCGACATCAGGATGAGAAACAGTATCTTACTTGTCATAATATGTATAGCATGTGAATAATGGAAGTGGACTCAGGTCGGGCTGGACGACACCGTGTGTGGCAGTGGATATGATACGCTCCACATCCTCCAGTGTCAGTTCTCCCTTGATTATTCTCTGACGGAAAGCTCCGTCGGTTGTCCGAAGGCTCTTGATAGCCTGTTCCATGTCGTACTCGGCTATCTGCCACACTTGCCCTCTCGTGTAGGGGAAATGATGGTGGATGGCCTTGACCACAAGCACACGGCTGAGGATGTCGGTCATTCTGCCGTTCCTGACTATCGTGTGATTGCGGACAGTGGCGATGCTCTCAATCTCCAGCCATGTGCGGTGACGGTCGAGAAGATGGATAATCTTCATGTAAAGCGTTTCCTTCATCAGATGGTCGGGAGTTTGCGGCATGACTTTAGCTTTGGTTGTGGACAACAGAATGGTGCGTTGTTGCGGTAGAACAGGACTGTCATCTGGCAAATGTAACTTTCAGATGAAGTTGAGCAGGACTTCCTCCTTGGGCTTCATGTATTTGAAGAATCCGTTCTTGCAGTGCAGGCTGAGGTCGAGGCATACATCTGCCGACATGTGCTCCAGCGAGTCATAGATGGTCACTTTTATCTGGCTGACCATGCCACGCTCATCGGTAGAGCCGTTGACCTTGAACATCCGTCCGAAAGAGGGGTTGGAATAGGCACAGCAGCTGTGCCCGAACTCCGTATGACGGCTTGGAATGTGGTGATAGAGGATTATCATTTCCATCTCGTCTTCGAGCATATCCATCACTTCCTCTATCGTGAAAGGGGTGTTCAACTGGAAAGTAAGAAGCACGTAATCGTCATACTTGACAGGCTTCTCCATCTTGCGCTTGTCCAGCAGTTCCGGCAACTGCAAAGGCACGACGGCAAGGAAATCATCGCAAAACTGTTCTAACATAATCGTATTCTCTGTTTGGGGTGTTTATAATCTTGTGACATAAATCTTCATCATGAGAATAGGCATATCTGACAGGCGTTGCTTGTCGAGGTGCAGCTTCTTGGCCAGGTTGTCCATCTCCTTAGGAAGCGCATCGGCTATCTTGTAGAGGTCTGCCTTGTCCTTGTCGGAGAGCACGCTCACGGAAAGGTCATCCATCGTCATGAACGGCTGCATCATCATCAGGAGGTAGGCGTGCATGGTGTGCTCGTCCTTTACCCTGCCACTTTTCAGATCCTCGATAGCTGCTTGTGCATTGCGCAGCAGACGGAGGTTGGTGCGCATGGAGAGATAAATCATGGCATCCTTGTGTGACAAATCCTTGCGGTCGGCGGCACGGAGTATCTCCCGACAGCATTGTTCGGTCTTCCGTCTGATGTCACCGATGTCATCGTCAGCAAAATCCGGCAGGTATTGCAGGAAGGATTTGAAATACAAATGCTCTTCCTTGATGAAAGCGAGCAGGTCTTCCTTGCCGTGAATGCCTAGCTTGGCGGATTTTTGCAGGAACAGCAGGTAACGCTTCAGTACCGCCTGTTTGCCACCTTTATTATATATAGGCAGGCTGTCCAAGGAAGCGAAGAACGGCTGTGCTTCCTTCACGGCTTGCAGAAGTTCCTCATCACCAACATGGGAAGAGGTCTGTTCTCTGAGATAGAGCAGGTCGTGGAAAGTGCGCTGCTTGGACATCGCCATACGGCACAGCTCGATGTGGATGGAGTCGTTCAAATCACGATATATCGCAAATGGGTATGAGTGGGCTTTCCTGACAGTATCACGTGAGATGCACGATGACACGGAATCGTCCAACATGCGCCATTCATTGATGGTCTTTGCCAACGATTGGATGGTGACCTTGTCGCTCTGTCGAAGATTGGTCAGAAAGCCATGATACTCTCTGATGGCTTCATCACTTGAACGGAGCGACTTCGTGCCGTTTCCGTCTGAACATGCTGTCAGCATGAATACGGCAAACACAGTGGCAATACAAATGGCAAGTCTGATACCACCATGCGAGTTTGATTTTGCATTTTGCAATATTTGCTTCATGCAATGGAGGTTGGTTTGTCCTCCGAAAAGTTGGGTTTCATATTTCATTGTTGTCATTATTTTGAGTCTGATTTTGAAATTGACGGTGCAAAGTTAATGCGTTTCAGCGATATATTTGCAAGAATGACAGTAAGTTTAATCTTATTTGTGTATCATACTTGCGAGTATGATTTTCAATGAAATCAAGTGAAAAGAAAATGGCAAATTATCGTGTTTAAGTATGATTTTTCGTTCAAGTATGATTGTTTCTCGGAAAAATAGTGTACCTTTGCACTTGATTTCATTTAATAGCGTACAACAGTATGGCAAAAGTAGGTTACATCTTCATCGCTACCAATGGCGAAGAGTATGCAGAAGACAAGGCTTGGATGCAGCAATATGGCTGTGTACAGGTGATAGAGGAACTATCCGAACACGAGAGGCTGCGCCCGATGTGGAAGCAGCTCATATCGAGTCTGGAGCGCGGCGACGAACTGGTGGTGTCGAGGTTCAGCAACGCACTGCGTGGCACTCGTGAACTGGCTACACTCATAGAATACTGCCGTGTGAAGGTGGTTCGCATCATTTCCATCCAAGATCGCATCGATACGTTTGACGAACTATTTCCCGACACCAAGCCTTCGCAGGTCATCCGTATGTTTGGGTCACTATCAGAGGAGTGTGCCGTGCTGCGCAAGGCATCGGCTCACATCATCCATCTGCAACAGAATATCCGTCCGCCCAAGAAGTCGGAAAGGGCACTGTCGAAGCTGGAGCGTGAGAAGAACATAGTGAACATGTACAACGAGGGGCACAGCATTGATGACATCTTCGCCATCAGCGGCTTCACAAGCCGAAGTTCCGTGTTCCGCATACTCAACAAGCATGGTGTGACGCTGAACCGTGGACCTCATAGTGGACCGCTGAAGAAAAGGAATAAAGAATAAACAAAAAACAGATACAATGAATAAGACATTCAACATCTACTGTGATGAAAGCACCCACATGGTGCATGACGGTCATCCTTACATGCTTTTAGGATGTACAAGTATAGCTTATACACAAATCCGCATGGCTAAGGATGCTATAAAAGAAATTAAGAAGAAGCACGGCTATAGTGACGAGCTGAAATGGACAAATGTCCACGAGGCCACGTATAAAGTCTATGCAGAGCTGATAGACTGGTTCTTTATGAATGACATGGAATTTAGGGCAGTGGTTGTTGACAAGAGTCAGATTGACGAGAAACGAGAAGACTACACATTTAATGATTTCTACTTCCGCATGTACTACCAATTGCTGCACCACAAGATGGACATGGATTATACATATAACATATATATGGATATCAAGGACACGTGCAGTAGCAATAAGCTGGAGAGGCTCAGAAAAATAATGGAATACAACTCTTCCATTGGCAGGTTTCAGTTTATACGTTCACACGAAAGTGTGTTCATCCAATTGGCAGATGTTCTAATGGGAGCCATCAACTACAACCTTAGATATGAAAAGGGGGAAGTTGAAGGAAGGGTGAGAGCCAAAATGAAGCTGATTGAAAAGATAAAAAAACACAGTAATATCAGTCTCAACACCACAACTCCCAAATTTAGAAAGAAGTTTAATTTGTTTTTTATCGCACTGAAATAGCCAATGAGCAGTTTGAATATTATCAAGAAATACCCTGAGCTGCTGGAACTGGCATATCTCAGTGAACGAGAAAGAGAGCATGATCTTCATGCAATATTCAAGCGTGATATAGAAGATAACTGTCAATTCTCATTCAGAGGGTGGCGCATCTATCCTATAAAGACAGATGGCGAGATTGACATGGCAAGATTGTTCAAGCATCTTACCTGTGAAGAAATCATGGTTGAGAACGAAGACGGTACGACTTATCCAAAGCGAGTATTCGAGATGGCTCGTTCACAAAGGCTTCATTGGATAAATCACCATGTGAGAGAATTGACACCAGACAATCTGGATGTATTTACCATAGAAGAGAGGGACGGCAAAAAGCGTAAGGTCAAGAAAACATACATCTATGACAAAGGGGAAAAGTATGTTATTGTCTTGGAACAACAACGTAGCAACGGATTCTATCTGTTGACAGCATACCATCTTAACAAAGAGTATGGACTAAAGGCTTTGGAAAAGAAGATGAAAAAGAGATTGCAGACACCTCTATAAAACGCAAGACCCGAATTGCATCAAAGGCAACCGGGTCTCGAAACTCCTTCTATCTATAGATGAGCGCTGCAAAGGTACGAATATTCTTTGAAATAACGAAGGTTTTTCATTGAATTCTTCTCGATTTTAACATTTGCAGGGCAGTATTGTAAGATAATAGGAAAGAAAATAGCATAATTTTACAGAAAATCGCAATGGAAACATTCAAAGACGTTATATCAAGTGACCAACTTGTCTTGGTCGATTTCTTCGCCACATGGTGCCAGCCATGCAAGATGATGCACCCCATCTTGGAGCAGGTGAAGGAAGTGTTGGGTGACAGGATTCGCATCATCAAGGTGGATGTGGACAAGTATGGGGTGACTGCAAGTCAGTATGGCATACAGTCTGTGCCCACATTGATGCTGTTCAGACACGGCGAAGTGTTGTGGAGGACGAGCGGTGTGATGCAGAAATCAGAGTTGCTGGCGACGATTGACCCATTTTTAAGATAAAAGAGCAGAAATGTCAAAATCTAAATTAAAGTCTATCCTCATGTCCATGGACAAGAGTGAGATAATAAAAATGGTATTGGAACTTTATTCTGCACGGAAAGAGGCAAAGGAATATCTTGACTTCTATGCAGAGCCGAATGAGGGCCAGAAGCTGGAAGAGTATAAGCACATCATACGGGAAGAGTTCTATCCGAGCAGAAACAGAGAGCCAAAGACACGCTTCTCAGTGTGCCGCAAGGCATTGTCCGACTTCAAGAAACTGAAGCCTTCGGAAGATTCAGTCGCAGAATTGATGGTGTTCTATATGGAGAATGCCTGTCAGTTCACTTATGACTATGGAGACATGTGGGAGCAATTCTATGATTCTGTTGAGAGTAATTTCGACAAGACATTGCGCCACATCGTGCTTTATGACCTTTGGGACAAGTATGATTCCCGAATCAAGCAATGCCTTCGTTGGGCAAGCCCTTGTGGATGGGGATTTCCTGACGCACTGAATGATATGTATGAGGAAATGAAGGCGCAAAATGAGGAACTCCGAAAGAAATACAGGAATTTCAAGATGCCCATCAACGCTGATTATTAAACGAATATACTCAAATGGGGAAACCAAAGAAAAAACATAAGAAAGCGAAACAACTGCCCTTAAGCAAAGAAGAGCAGATTTTTCAAGCGGCAAGAGACCTTGCAGCTGAAATTGGCATATCCTATTCTGAGGCATTAGGGTTTACTTTGGGCATAAAGGACGTAACGTATGGTTGGGAAGACGGCTATACGGAAGAAGAGTTTCAGGCACTGATTGACCATGCTGTGGGAGACACTGATTATGAGCACACCCTCTATTGAATCATCTACACGAGAGGAACGTTTGGATTACGTTCTGAATGAATGGAGATGTCTGCGCAACTGTGAGCTGTGCGGTAAGTGCCATATTCTGAAAGGCAGAAGCGAAGAAATACTCTATGCAGACTATATAGACGGCAAGCGGTCATATATGGATATAACATTAGAAATCAGAAGCAACAGATAATGATGTCACAGAAATACATATATCCATCGTTGTTCCAAGAGGAAGAGCCGCAAGAAAGCGTTCCTGGTGATAAGAAAGAGTATGACCTGACGAATCTCTTTGAGAGATTGGCAAAGTCTGATTTTCGCAGCCGGTTCCATCTGTCCAAGCAAGACAGGGAGTATGTAATGGAAAAGGGATTGCCGACGATACGAAAACACGCAGAGGACTTTGTGGCAAAAAGACTTGCTCCGGCTGTCATACCGAACGACGGCAAGCAGACTCCCATGCGTGGGCATCCTGTTTTCCTGGCTCAACATGCCAATGGCTGTTGTTGCCGGGGATGCTTCTTCAAGTGGCATCACATCTCAGCAGGCAGGGCACTGACCAAGGAAGAACAGGAATATGCTGTTGCCGTATTGATGGCATGGATTGAAAAACAGATGAATAAAGGATGAAGATAGAAGAAGCCATAGTATATGTGATGGTAAAGCGAAATGGCGGCATGACAACCGACCAGATTGCCGATGCCATCAATCGTCATGGGCTGCACCTGAGAAAGGACGGTCAGCCTGTGACAAGCAAGCAGGTGTATGCAACAATCTGCCGCTTTCCTGAAATGTTCACAAAAGAAGCTGGCAGAATCATGTTAATGATATGACGTAACGATATGATAATAGATACAACCAACATGTGCTCACACCTTCAGAAGAAGTTGTTTGAACCAGAAGGTGTGTATTATCCTATATGGCAAGCCATGCAGGATGATGAGACCTTGACAGCAGTGGTACGAAGCAGACAGCTGCACATCTACAGAAACGGGAAGAAAATTCTCGTTCTGGCAGGTAAGGCACAACCGAAGATTATATGGGAAGACAAAATACAAAAGTTAATAACAAGAAAATAGAAAGAATAATGAAATCATTTGGACAAAAATCGTGGATGCTTCCACAGCCGGTACTGATTATCGGCACATACGACAAGAACGGCAAGCCCAATGCAATGAACGCTGCTTGGGGCGGTCAATGGGACGCAAAGGAGATTATGATTGCCATGGGCGCACATGCCACTACGGAGAACCTGAACAACTGCCCCGACTTCACCGTGGCATTTGCTACAAAGCAGACCATGGTGGCAGCAGATTTCGTAGGCATCGTATCTGCCAAGAACGATGCAGACAAAATGGCGAAGACAGGTTGGAACGTTGAGAAGGCAGAGAATGTCAACGCTCCCATCTTTACAGACTTCCCCATGACCTTGGAATGTCGCATCAAAGAGAAAATAGACGAGTCAGCGGAAGGCTATTACATCGTGGCTGAGATAGTGAACATCCTGGTAGATGAAAAGTACCTTGCCGAGGATGGCAAACCAGACGTGGAGAAGATGCAGCTCATCACTTACGACCCTGTTCATCATGGGTACATCGCCTTGGGGCAGCGTGTGGGCAATGCGTTTGCAGACGGCAAGCAGTTGGAATAAGACTGAAATTTAATAATCATCAATAAAAAAATAGAAATAATGAAGATAAGAATAATAAAGTGCTTACTTGTTTTTTGCTTTGCATTGATTTCGTATAATGCATATTCTCAACATAGATACTATTGTGAGGTCAAAGGTATTGAGAAGGAATTGTCATCAGGTCTAAAAATCATCTTCGATTTTGGTACTAAAGCCTCATACAATATATGGGGTGACCTCAGCAGCAAGTTGAAATTTGTCGATGACAAAGGAGAGGAAATTAAATTCAACAGTATGGTCGATGCCGCCAACTATATGGTTGAAAGGGGATGGATTTTTGCACAAGCATATTCTTCTATTTACGGTGGACATCCAGTTATACATTGGATTTTTTATAAGGATGCGGAGAATATGGAGAAAGCCAGAGAAGGCATTATAACTAAAACTGAATATAGAGAAATGAAGAAGAAATAAGATATATTGTTCCTTTGTCCTTAATGTGAAAGTATTACGGCACAGCAAAAGGAAGAAGGAATGTTCTTCTCCCACTGCCCCGAATAGCGCACAGCAATACGCACTGCCTACTGAGGAAATTCAGATGGCAGCGGAAGAGAGAGTACAATACGGCGACAAAGAAAAGCCGTAGTGCTCTCTATGAAGTATATGCAGAGTTGCTCATCTGTCTCTGCGGAAGTCGTTTCGTCTCTCTCCGCCGAACAAAGCTCTGAGCACATTGCCCAAAGCTCCGAACACGAAGTAGCAAACGATGATTGCAACAATATCGTCCATAAGCATTTTCTATTTTATGGGTTATACACTATTATGAAGATTCACTATGTCCAAGCCCTGCTGCTTGGCTTCTCTGACGGTGTAGAATGTGCCGCCCTTGGGATTGCCATTGAAGTAGGCAATGAGCCGTGAACTGCGGTTGACCATGTAGTCGTTGCGCCTCAGAAGGCAGCCATTATAGTATCGCTCGCTCAATACGACCACGTCATCCACGATGCGTAGGATGGCATCATATTTGGCTTGCTCTTCCTTGCCCCACCTATCAGACTGATCACGGAACGGCACAACGGCTATCACCTGCAAGTCCTTCAACTCGCATTGCAACGAAAGGGCGGCTTCTGCCGCCAGCAGGTCAAATCCCATTGCCATGCCACAATAGAAATACCGGTAGCCGTCGGCATACGCCTTGGCTATCTCCGATTTGAGACATTGCTTCAACTCCCTCCGCTTGGCGAAGGGTACGCTGCGGTGTCCGCTGAAGCATACGGACACTACCTTGTCGTACTTTGTCATACTTTACCTTACTTTATAATGTGTGCGTGCGAGGAACATACCGCCAATAACACATGCCCCGAGACTTTCGAGTTGGTTGGCATACTTGGCATAGCTGAGTCCCTTGGTTATTACATCGTCAAAGACCAACACCATCTTGTTGTCGAAGAACGGCTCATCAAACTCAACGACATTCGCCTTACGGACTTCATCCTCGTTCTTGCGGTTATCGTGGATGGTCTTGCGCTCTCCGCATACCCTCACGTGCTCGTAGCCGTTTTCCGCTCCTGTCAGTTCACAAACCCTGTGGCAGAAAGCCTTGTAGCGGAGTTCGTTGCTTTCGCTTGTGGATGCCGGAACGGGGGCGAAGACGATGTTCACGCAACCCTTGCCGTAGAGTGTCAGCATATTCTCTGCGGTGCGCTGCGCCACTTCCTCGTAGGCTCTTCCGTCCTTGAAATCGAACACTAATTGTCTGTCGGCAATCTCTTTATCACCCACATTGCGGATGCGTGCGGGATAGTATTTGCAGAACCAAGTCTGAGGCTTGTCTAACTGCTTTTGGATTTGATAGTCATTCTTGTGTGCCATTGCTCTGATGTTTTTTCTTCCCTTTTTTCGGAGGCTTTTCCTGCCTGCCCAAGGGATATTTTTTGCTTTTCAAGAGTGATGGCGGTCAATAAACCAAATCGGGAGCGGAAAATACGCTCTGCACGCAGAGGAAGATTTTTCGGTCAAATGCAATGGACGATTTGGTGTTTGAACAATCGCCAGCATTACCTTTGCAAAACAATATCCGCAGCGGCAAGGCAGGCGAAAAGAAATCTGTTACATAAAAGGGGAACCAGGGCGGGATGGCGTGGGGCTATGCCGTATATGGGGAAGGACGATAGTTGATATGAGGGAAAAAGAGAAAATCTTGTAATAGGGAACGACATTGCCTTTTATCAGCATGGAGACAGTCCTACAAGCAGAGAAAACTATTGCCCTAAAAATGAGTTGGATAGTATTTCCTAAAAGTAGTATCGACTACGAATAGTATAATAGTCGAATAGTATTTACTACCATACTACGGATAGTAAAGTCTGTTTATAGAAGAGATAGCGGTATCATCGTCTGTCCGGCGATGATACCGCGCGGCACTCATGTGTCATGCCGCTTTAGGTATTCTGTCATTGCCTCATTGACAATATCACGCAAGGACATCCCTTTCTTGATGGCGAGGTACTTCATCCTCGTGTGGATGCTCTTGTTGATAAGGAAATTGCAATGCACCGGCACTTCGGTAGTCTCAGAAACAGATACATGTGGTGCTGGTGTAGTTTCTGTGACTATCTGCTCCTTACTCGGCTTCTTTGTGGAAGAAAGGAGTCCGTTGAGACCGCCTTTCATTCCCTCTTTCAACATACTGCTCTTGCTCATGGCTATGCTAATTTAAGTTTAACACTTCTTTTGCCAAAGACATGTAATCACTGGCACCATTGGACTTGGGATTATACTCAAAGATAGTCTTGCCGTTGATGGGGGCTTCTGCCAAAGCCACATTGTCACGGATGACGGTCTTGAAGACTTTCTCGTGAAAACTGTCATTGACGATTTCCCTCACGCTTCGGTTCAACGTCTTGCGGCGGTCGAACTGCGTGATGACAATGCCGCCCACTTTGAGGTTGGGATTAAGCCGCTCCTGAACGATGCGGATAATATCCATCAACTTTGCCATACCTCTCATGGCAAGGTATTGTGCTTGAACAGGGATGATGATGTAGTCTGCTGCGGTGAGGGCATTCAAGGTCAACAAACCCAAGGATGGTGGGCAGTCGATGATGACGTAATCGAAATGCTCTTTGGATATGGCTTTGGTGATAAGTCCATTCAATATAAGTTCCCGTCCCGGCTCGCTGATAAGCTCTGACTCTGCCGCTGAAAGGTCAAGGCAAGAAGGAACAACCGTAATACCGTTAGCCAACTTGACCAACGGCAAATGGTATTGTCCACACATTGCGCCATAGACTGTCTGTTCTTCCTCGATGGACAATCCCAAGGCTTCTGTGAGGTTAGCTTGTCCATCCATGTCAATAGCCAAGACGTTCTTCTTACTCAGTTGCAGAGCTGCCGCAAGGCTTACTGCGGTCGTACTTTTCCCTACGCCACCTTTGTGATTTAATACTGCAATTATCTGTGTCATAACATGATACTACTATTAGTGAATACTACTTTACTATTCTACTACTGATAGTACATACTAACCATAGTAAAAGCGGATTTACTACGATTAGTACGTACTACTCTCAGTTGATACTACCCTCAGAAGGGAAGGTCTTCGCTCTTGTCCTGTGGTGCATCGGCTGGCGGTACGGGAGCCTCGCCCTCTGCCTTGGCTGCCTTACGTGCCTTTGTTGCTGGGGTGTCGGCAGCATCTGCATTTTGCCCGTTGTCAAAAGCCTTCCCTGCATTGACAAAGGCGATGGAGTCAGCTATGATGCTATGCTGTATGTGGTTCTCTCCGTTGCGGTCTGTCCAAATGGAAGAAGTCAGTGTGCCTTCCACAAGCACCATACGACCCTTGGTGAGGTATTCAGCCAAGCGGATATGGTTCTCCTTGCTGCTCTTCACCCTTACCCAAGTGGTGATTTGCTTGCCCTTACTGTAGTCGTCCACTGCGATGTCAACAGCCATGAATGTTCCGTGTGTACCTGTGATGACGCGGCAATCCTTTGCTCCGATGCGTCCGATAGTGTGAGTGTAAATCATAATGTGAAAATGTTATAGTGGCAAGTTGGTTAGACTTGCCGTTACCTTGTTATTTAAATGACTTTTCTTGTTGATTGAACATAAGCTATTGCTTCATTCATAATTTCTGCTCGTGACCTACTCTTGTTATCTTGCATCCACTCATCAATTTCAGATTTGAGGAACATGATACGTTTCCCCTTCTTATGGAATGGTATTTGTTTATTGCTTGTCCAACAATAGATTGTGTGTTCAACTGGATGGGTAGGGAGATACTCACTCAATTCGGAAACACTAAGCCATTCCAATCCCTTATCGGGCTGAATTTGAGTCATTAGTGTGGAAAACTTTTCTTCTAAAATCTCCAGCTTGTTTATTACTAATGACAATGCTGATGGCAAGTCATTAAAACTCAATATTTGCTTTTCCATATCAATATATGTGTGGCAAGTTGGTTAGGCTTGCCGTTACCTTGTTATTAATATCCTTTCTTCGTCTGCCTTGTATTGGCGACAAAAGACTTGTTGCTGCCTGTGAGACTGATAGAGCCGCAATTAACAAACTCTCCGTCGGAATATACCCTGTACTTCTGTCCGCTTACCTCATGCTTCTGTTTGATGCGCTCTCGCATCCACTTCTTGGCTGCGGTCAATGAGCAAAAGGTCTCGCTCTCCTTGGTGGTCTCGTCATATACGATGCACTCGGTCATAACTGCTCCTCCTTCATCCATGCTCCGATACTCGACGTGACATAGTCCAACTGACCGCCAAATATGTCACTTGGCTCTATGTCATATTGTCCATCCCTCACTTCCTTATCCTCTCCGAGAATCGACAAGTTGCCGTCGGCATCCAAACGTGCTGCATCTATGACGATGTCACGAGGCTCGTCAAAGAGATAACCTGCCACGATGGGCTGCTCTCCCTCGAAATGCACTTCAAAGCCTCCGTCCACTTCCGTGCCGTACTTGCGAAGAGCCGATTTTAGTTCGTCCTGCTCCCGGAGCTTCAATGCCTGGAGTTGTCCGTGGATAGTGAGGTCTTTAAGTTCCGCCTCTCGTTGGGTGTGAGTCGCCTCGCCGGTCTTGCGGTCGATGTCGTACTTGTGTTAAACCACTGGGATATGGTCTGCCGATGTGACAAGCCATGTGATATTGTTCACTGAGAAGCCCTGTCTGGTGAGAAACTCCTCGATGTCTGAGCCGATAAGATGGCCGGCTACGTCAAGATACTCGATGCGTGCGTCAGCATCATGCAGGATGATAATCTTCATTGCCTTTCAATTTTTTTGTGATACAAATAAGTTTGTCGCCCATGTCGCTGGACTTGTTTAACTTCGTTGAAGAAACTTACGCTCAGCATAGTGAATAAATTCCCTCTGCGTTCGCTTAACCGTTTCTTTCTCTTCCCTCCTTTCGAGGCCTTTCAGCCTGTGGAGGGATATTTGCTGCTTCCACAAGCCGCAAAAAAGACATAAAGACAAATTATGTGTGAAGAATACTCTTTTCCGAGGAAAAGGAAGATTGTTCACAGTCACAAGACCTCAAGCAGAATTTGACGATTGTCTCAGACGCGGCTAACTTTGCAGGAAATATGCCTACCACTGCGCTGATTGGAAGAAGATCTTTGATATTATCTGTAAGAGGAATGATGTGTTATATATAAAGAGGTAAGAAGAATGAACGAAACAGGAAGAGGGTGGGCAGTGAAGCGTTTGCAGGTCTGCTGTGCCGACATAAGGCGAGTGTGCTGGCTGACCGGGATGCAAGTCATCAAAGCTTCAGCCTTGATAGCTTGTGGCACGGACAGACAATTCTCTCGCGTCGGTGCTTCGGCATATTGTCAGCTTTGGCTAATAGCAACGTGTTGCCATCAGCCAAGGGTGTCTGTATGACGACAGACCTTGTAACGCTTCGCAAAGGCGTGGGGCAAAGCAGTATAATTTAGAGGTAGATAGCAACGTATATCAGGCAAGAAGAGACAGTTGCGCAACGGACAAATCGGGCACTCTTGTCAGCATGACAAATGTGCCTTGTCCTTGCCGCAGGACACTGAGGCATATTGGACGTAGCAGACCGGTCTGCCACATTCAATATGCCTGAGTGGACAAGAACTGGCTCTTGTATAGCAGAAGAAAAATTGTAAAACAGTTGATTAGTGGTAAAAGTGGTATGGGTGGGCAGAATGGCATTACACGGACATTGCCGAAGCCCGATATGGGACAGCCAAACAGCAATAAAGGCAGTTATCAGAAGTGGCAGTTTCTGATAGTGACATTGTTGGCTGCCTGTCACATGGGATTCGTGCGGTGTCCGTACAATAATGCCGTTCTGAAGGTGTGGGGCGAAGCGGTACAACGCACTTGGACGAAACCACCGCTTATAACAGAAAATATTTTGCAGTCAAAGAGAAGAAGAATAGTAAAGCAGGTGTGGGTGGGTAGTGAAGCTGTCGCAAGATTGACGGTCTGAATATCAAGGCGAGTGGATAGCCAGTAAAGGACACAATTATCAGAAGCCTCGGCTTCGGCATCTTGTGGCATAGATGGCAGTCCTCTCGCGTTCAGACCTTGGCATACTGTCTTTCTTGGCTAATAGCGACTTTGTTGCCATCAGCCAGGAATGTCTGCATGCCAACCATCTTGGTGACGTTTCGCAAATGGTGAGGGACGAAGTGGTTAGAATAAAGGAAGACGGCGTTGCCGTTATGGTTAATAAATGCACATGGTTGTTATTAGAGAAGATTATCACACGCTATAACAGCAGATTGATGTCCCTGAGCAAAACAAAAGCGACCCGAAGGTCGCCTTGTTATGGAGAGGAAAGGCTATTTCTTGCCTTTCTTGGTTGCTGGCTTGGCCGGCTCTTCCGCAGGAGTCTCCTCCTTGTCGGGACACTCGTAGAACTTGGTTGCAACCATGATGATTCTGGAGTGCTTCACGCCATCCTTGTCTGTCCACTCCTCTGGCTTGAAGAAACCCTCGACGGTGAGCAACGTGCCCTTGGTGAGCTTGTCGAATGATTCGGTGTGCTCGTTCTTGCGCCATGCCTCCATATTCATGAAAGCCGATACGCGGTTGGTTTCCTCGCCGTTCTTCTCCTGACGGCCTACTGCCAATGAGAAGCGTGCTACGCTGGCGTTTGCGAACTGACGGATTTCTGCATCCTTACCTACGAAACCTGAAACTGTGAAGTTGTTCTCGATCTTTTTCATTTTGAATTGAATTTAAAAGTGAAACTTAATTTTTACATGCATTCAAAAGCAGGGATGTGGCACCATGTGGGAAGCACCATGAAAATCGTTCGCAATACTCTTTTTGTCGTTGGCGGTAAGGGAGAAAAAGGAAGATTACGCACTATTTTATTGGTCACAGCGATAGCGGCCACACAAGAAGGAGGAAGTCCTTCGCAGCATCACGCTACCTTTGCATGGTAAAAATAAGTGGCTTTCAAATAGCTCAATTCAGAAAAAGACGGGGCCAAACAATGGAACAAAGGTTGTAAGCAAGGAGGCAATCCGTATGCAACAGACAGGGGCACTGCTGTGGCTGTATGCCTGGAGAAACGAAGCGGGAAAACTGACTTTACAGCTGTATCAGCAGAAGATGGAGGAGCAAGAACGTCGATGCACGACGAACGACAAGCCAAAGGGTCAGCTTATCAATAGAGGCATCAAGCCCAAGGAGGACCGACTTCAGAGGATTGCCGATAGCACTGTCATCATGCCAAAGCCAAGTTCTTTGTCCGACAAGGAAGAGTCGCAAAAGACAGACGAGTAAAACCAAAAGGCGAAATAACTATTCCTATAACAAGGTAAAGAGACGCTTAAAACGGCGAAGGGACTCTGGCGATGTGTCGTTATACAGGTGCCGAAGCATAGCTTCTATAACAGGACTGGAGCAAGTGAGCAAACCGCACAACTTGCTCCCAAGGTATTTCAGTTACAACAGCCATAACCTCATTGGAGGATTGTCCTAAAAGAGTTTTTGCAGTCAAAGGAAGAAAGAGTCTGCAAGCCACATAGCCAACAGACTCTCTCCTGATTATTCACAGATGACAACATCATCCTTGTACTCTGTCACCTCCTTGCCGTTGATGAGCTGGACAATGACCTCACAACCCAAGTCCTCGACAATCGTTCCCTCTGTCTGACCTCTTCGGGGATAAAGCAAGGTGCAGAAGCACCCTACAACGCCGTCCAACTGCTCCATGTCTATCGTTGCCATATCCGTTCCTCCTTGTTAGCCGAATGTGATTGGATTGATGCAGAAATTCGTGTCCTCTGCCTCATACTCGTATTCATTGATGAAGTCAATCATCTTCTGTTCGCTTCTTCCGTCCTGTGAGACACCAGTCTTCTCACACCACAACTTGATGGCATCGCCAAAGGTGGAGTAAGCACCCTCACAATCCTCAAAGAGTTCTCCGTAGGCAGTGACGTAGCACTCTTCGGGGAAGAAGTCGTTCTCATCGTGCGTATAGAAGATGTCGCAACCTGGCTCAATCTCTCGCCAACTGATTGAAAGTTCGTCGTCAAGTGCCTTGTTCACCTCCTCAAAGAACAAGTCGCAGGAAGACCAAGCACTTTCGGTGTCAAAGGACAAGAGGGCATAATCGTCTTCCACGTTCTCCTCATACTCTGCCCAATAGATGTGTCCTCTTACCGAGATACCATTCTTTTCGTAATCGATACCATAGTGTTCTGCCAAACGGTACAGATACACATTTGTGGTGTTTACCTCCAACTTTTGGAGTGTGTTCCAAAGGTCTGCCACGGCTTTGCGTGAGCCTGTCACCTTGTACTGAGTGTCGCAAATGTTAGCCATAAGATAAAATTTTTATTTTCTTCCCTTATGTAGAACCAACTACCATCGGGATTGATTAAAGAATTATGTTGCCTCAAAAGGTGTTATGGCTCATCAATGCAAGGTTTTGCCGTCAAATACTACCTCTGACACAATCAGAGCGTGGAGATTTCACGGACAAACCACAGGCACCGACCTTGCAGGATGTACGCCATGACAGATACCTTTGCAACACAATTCTTATCAAAGCCCGATGGGGTGGTACATGGCAGACTGCATGGTACAGCAGTATGACTGAACGTTACAAGTGGAGATAAGGCTATAAGAGGTTTTTGCAGTCAAAGGAGAAAAGAGTCCACAAAGTTGCAGTATCTACAGGACAAAAACACTTTAGTTTACCTTGGTTAGCTCTTATATATATGCTAACCTAAAGTAAACTGTATATATGTCCGTCTAAAACCCGAAAACCGTACGGGTCAGCTTACGTCAGAAACAGAAGCACAGAACCATATAAGAGGTTCAAGAAGTCTTTCTTCCTTTGACTGCAAAATATTATCTTTGCACGAATCATAATGGTTCTGTAGGATTTAATATAATTTAACGCTCTTTGTTGAATGCAAGGAAGAATAGCTTCAATATGCTGAATATCAGTAGTATATCATTGTATTGGCCCTTAATCTTTAGAAAAGGATGTTATCATACAAAGTAATGTCCATTTGTACTTTTTCTATATGGTTTTATACTTACATTTGCATATCATTTGTACCTTGATAGCAGTAACTAACTGATTATCAATATACTTTATATTTGAGGAGGTTAAGTAATATACGAAATACTGCCTGTGAAGGTCGTCTATTGTTTGTTTTGTTTGTGTGGTGCACCTTCTTCCGAGAGTAGGAAAGGAGGTGCACCTTTTTTTGATTAAAGTTGTTATATTCCTGATCTCATAAGCTAATAGTGAGTACAAAACAGAGTGATTTTCGTCTTTACTTTAGTAAAAATATAGACTGGAATGAAAAGCCGACTGAAACAACAAATATTTGCACTTTCTCTATTAGCATGGACAGCCGTATGCCCTGCCGATGCACAG
>OBAA01000943.1_pt1 | contig 20475 bp, 17 predicted proteins | sample 1475961 | NCBI WGS metagenome assembly OBAA01 (sample SAMEA2579960, study PRJEB22360) | human gut metagenome | biome: human gut; feature: human-associated habitat; material: faeces | place: Denmark | collected 2008/2010 | reverse complement strand
GCGGGGGCAGGGGAGCGCCCCCGGCAGCGTCAAGTACCAGACCAGCCTCTACGAGCGGAAGACCAAATACTACCTCGACAAGGGCTACGACAACGCCACTGCCAAGGAAAAGGCCGCTGCCGTCGTCAACCCTCCGGGATACTCCGAGCACAACTGCGGCCTCGCCGCCGACCTGAACAGCCCGGAGCATACCGGTCTGGACGAGGGCTTCGAGAAGACCGCCGCTTTCCGCTGGCTCTGTGAGCACGCGGGCGACTACGGCTTCATCCTCCGCTACCCCAAGGACGCCGAGGACAAGACCGAGATCATCTACGAGCCCTGGCACTGGCGGTACGTGGGCGTGGAGAACGCCGCTAAGATCAACGCCAGCGGCCTGTGCTTTGAGGACTATATCGAGACTCTGCAGAGCATCGCCGCCAAGGGCTGAATCCACTGGTGAAGAAAAGGTTAAAATTTCACGCTTCGTTTGCAATTCTGCCGTCGATATGGTAGACTATCTTGGGGTTTCGAGCCGACAGTTTTCGGGGCGGCCGGGCCTCAGAATTTTAACGACAAAAGAGGGAAATCTTTTATGAATATTCGTCTGAAACTCGTCCTTTCTGCTGCTGCGCTGGCTGTGGGCTGTGTCCTGCTGGCAGGCTGCGGCGGCTCTGCTTCGTCTGCGTCCTCTGCCGCAGCGTCTTCCGAGGCCGCCAGTCCGAGCGCTTCTTCCGAGCCGACAGCTTCCGTTTCCGCTGAGGAGAACGGCGCTTCCGACGCCGTGGCTTCTGCCGTGGACGCCCTGCTGGAGGCCGACCCCATCTCCAACCAGTTTGAGATAACGGCCATGAACATCGAGTACGACTTTGGCCTGAAAGCCGACGATGTGACCAGCTACAAGGGCCTCAAGAGCAACGACAACGGCGACGCCGGTCTGGTGCTGGCCATCCAGCCCGCCGCTGGCAAGGCACAGGACGTCATGGACACCCTCAAGACCTACCAGCAGGACCAGGTGGCTTTCTACGGCAACTATGCCGAGTTTGCACAGGCACAGTCCAACGTGGAGAATGCCGTCATCGACGGCGGCGACGACCTCGTGGTGATGGTCATTGCTTCCAACGACTGCTCTTCTGATTTGACCAGCGCCGTGAAGGACGTTCTGGGCAAATAAACAGACTCTCTCGGGCCGGTGCCGTGGCGGCATCGGCCTTTTTCGGCTTTATCACAATGTTATAGCAAACCAACTTTTTAATGCAACAGCAACAACGTTGGTTTGCATATCGCAGATATGCTGCTTCCGTTGTGCTAATTTCTAGTCTTGCGATAAAAGGAGGCTGACGCCGTGGTCTTCAGCACCATCATCTTTCTGCTGCGCTTTCTGCCCATCACACTGGCGCTGTACTATCTCGCGCCCCCGAAACTCAAAAATACCGTTCTGTTTCTGTGCAGCCTCGTGTTCTACTGCTGGGGCGAGGTGCGTTTTTTCCCGGTCATGCTGGCGCTCATCCTCATCAACTACCTCTGCGGCCTGGGGCTTGAGCGCTTCGAGCAGAACAAGACCGCCCGTCTCATCCTGCTGCTCATCGCGCTGGCGGGCAGTCTCGGGATGCTCTTCTACTTCAAGTATGCAAATTTCGTGCTCAGCAGCATCAATGCCATCTTCGGCACCGGTTTTGCGCCCATTCAGGGCATCAGCGTACTGCCGCTGGGCATCAGCTTCTACACCTTCCAGACACTTTCCTACACCATCGACGTCTACCGCCGGGATGTGGAAACGGAGCATAACATCATTGATTTCGGTGCTTACGTCGTCATGTTCCCCCAGCTCATCGCCGGCCCCATCGTCAAGTACCGGGATGTCTCCGACCGTCTCCACGTCTACAAAGGCCGCTGTGAGCTCAAGCAGATCGAGGACGGCATGACCCTGTTCACTTTCGGCCTGGCAAAGAAAGTCCTGCTGGCCGACGCCATCGGTGCGCTCTGGACGGACATCATCGGCGTGGCGGACAGCCCCTCCGTCTCCTTCGTGGGCCTCGCCAACGCTTCCACCCCGCTGGTCTGGCTGGGCGTCATCGCCTACTCGCTCCAGCTCTATTTCGACTTTTCCGGCTACTCCCTGATGGGCATCGGCATGGGTAAGATGCTGGGCTTCGACTTCCCCCAGAACTTCAACTACCCCTATATCTCCGCGTCCATCACCGAGTTCTGGCGGCGCTGGCACATGACGCTGTCCGGCTGGTTCCGGGAGTATGTGTATATCCCCCTCGGCGGCAACCGCAAGGGCCTCAAGCGACAGATCTTCAACCTGTTCGTCGTCGAACTGCTCACCGGCATCTGGCACGGCGCAAACTGGAACTTCATCTGCTGGGGCCTGTACTATTTCGTGCTGCTGGCTCTGGAAAAGCTCTTCCTCCTGCCCTACCTCAAAAAGGGCAGGGTCTGGCCCCATATCTACACCCTCTTCCTCGTGGTCGTAGGCTGGGCCATGTTCGTGGGCAACGACGCAGGCGTGGAGTTCGGCCTGCTGTTCCGCAAGCTTTTCATCCCTTCCGGCGGCGTGATGCCCCTTTACTTCCTGCGCAACTACGGCGTGTTGCTGGCAGTCTCCGTCGTCTGCTGCACCCCGCTCATCGAAAAGCTGTGGAAGCTGCTTTCCCGCAATGCCATCACCAAGGCGCTGACCATTCTGGTGCTGCTGACGGTCTCGATGGCTTACGTCGTGGGCAGCACCAACAGCCCGTTCCTGTATTTCAACTTTTAAGAGGAGGCGTGAACGATGGACAAACATTCAAAGCGCTCCGCTTCGATTTTCCGCTATCCGGTCCTTATGGCCTTCACCCTGTTTTTTGCCGGGCTGTTCGTGCTGGACCTTGTCACGCCGGACCGGGCCTACAGTGAACTGGAAAACACCACCCTCTCCCAGCGGCCCGGCCTGTCCAGCGTCTCGGCTGATGGGCTGAACAAGTTCTTCACGGCCTACACGAAATACGTCAAAGACCAGGTGGCGGGCCGTGACAACTGGGTCGCCCTGCAGAGCACCGTGGAAACGAAGGTGATGCAGAAGGAGCAGAGCGGCGGCATCCTGCTGGGCAAACAGCAGATGATGTTCCCCCGCACCTACGGCCTCGTTTCCAGCGAGACCCGCACCCTGCCCAAGAACACTGCCGCGCTGGAAGCGCTCTGTCAGCGGTACCCGGGCAAGGTCAACGTGATGCTGGTGCCTGCGGCGTCCGCTATCTACCCGGAAAACGTCCCTGCGGGGGCTCCGCTGCTGGATGAGGGCTGTTATCTCGACTCGCTTTCCGATGCCGTACAGGCCGCCGGAGGCCGCTTTGTGGACGTGCGGCAGACCCTCACCGCGCACAAGGACGAATATATCTACTACCGCACCGACCACCACTGGACGAGCACCGGCGCTTACTACGCCTACAAGCAGCTCTGCGACACCCTGGGCCTTACGCCCTTTGACCCCTCGGCCCACACCGTGCTGGCGGCGGACGGCTTCTACGGCACCCACTACTCCAAGGCGCGGACGCCGGACGCAGAACCCGACACCATCACTTATTACGACCTGCCGAACGCGCTGACCATCTACTCGGTCAGCGGCCCCGGCCAGCCCGCCGACGGCGAGACCACCGGCCTGTATGACACGGCCAAGCTGGACGTTTACGACAAGTATGCCATGTTCCTCCACGGCAACAACGGCCTGAGCCGCATCAGGGGCGACGGCACCGGGCGCATTCTCGTCATCAAGGACAGCTACGCCAACTGCTTCGCGCCTTACCTGACGGCCAACTACGCCGACATCGACGTGGTGGATTTCCGCAACTACAACTACGGTCTGGACAAGCTCATCGCGGACAACGACTACGACCAGCTCCTCGTGCTCTACAGTTTCGACAGCTTCAAAAGCGACCCCTACCTCTACCGGGCCGGCGTAGCGGGCTGATACTGGGAATTATTGCAGTGTTTTTCCACAAACTTCCGAGGTGTTTTTCATGCATTTTCCCGGGTTTTTGTGGTTTCTGTCCAAAACCCTTGCACAAAATCCAGCGTTGTAGTAGAATGATGCTGTCAGAGAAGTTAGCTCTGCAAGAGGGATTTTTGCAGCGCGGTGCGGTGCGCCGCCTGCTGATATGAAGGAGTGATTCTTTATGAAGAAATATATGGAATTGCCTGCTGATTACGCAGTGCTTTCTGACGATGAGATGACCTACACCACCGGCGGCAGCGCTGTTGGCGGCATCGTCACCATCGTGGGCGTGGCCGTTCTGGCATCCAGCTATGTCTGGGGCATCTCGCAGGCCAGAGACTGGCTGAGCGTTGCCAGCAACCGCAGGGGCAATCCTCTCACCGTTATGGGCCGTGCAATGGACGCCATCGGCGACGATATGTCCAAATCGCCTTCCAACTTCCTGCGTGACGTTGTTTCTACCGGTACGGTGGTGGCTCTCGCTCCCCTGAGCGCGCTGCTGCTCATCCTGTAAGTTTCCCCTGCGGCTTTTCGGGAACTTCTATCTTTCGTCAAACCGGCGCACACCGCGCTGTTTTGGGATATTGTTCATAAAGGAGTGCTATTATGGAAAACATCATGATGCTGCCCGCTTCCTACTGCGTGATGAACGAAGAGGAAATGACCTATACCACCGGTGGTGCCAGTGCTATTCAGGCTATCGCTGCATGGGTCTTCCCTCCTTATGCATGGCTTGCGGGCGTCACCGCTATCCGTGATTATCGCAAGAAGAACCCTAATACTTGGACTCAGGACGGTCTGGACTATTTCGCAAATGATATGGGGAAGAGTGTATCTAATTTCCTCTATGACCTTGCGTGTGCCAGTTGGGTTCTGGGTACCTCCGCTACCGGAATCGGCCTTGTGATTAACGCAGCTATTATCCTGCTTTAATAACTCAGGAGACTCCAAAGAACAACAAAGGCGGCGGCTCTTCCCGTAAGGGAAGGGCCGCCGCCCTCTTTTTATCTGTCCATACAAAAGCAGAGGCATCCAAACCGGATGCCTCTGCCTGTTTATGGACGTGTTGATTTAGTTATTGAACATATCCTTCAGCTTTTTGAAGAAGCCCTTGCGCTTTTCGTAGTTATCCTCTTTCAGGGTCCCCTCGAACTTCTTCAGGGCCTCACGCTGGGTGCGGCTGAGCTTCTTCGGGATCTCGACCTCGCACTTGACGTACATATCACCGCGGCCTCTGCCATTCACATACTGGACGCCCTTGCCGCGCAGGCGGAAGGTGGTGCCGCTCTGGGTGCCTTCCGGCACATTGACCTCGACCTTGCCGTCGATGGAAGGCACCGTGATGGTATCGCCCAGGACAGCCTGACTGTAGGTGATGGGGAAGACGACGTAGATGTTGTTTTCGTCGCGCTGGAACACCTCGCTGGGCTGGACAGTCACCGCCACGATGACGTCACCTGCGGGGCCGCCGTTGGTGCCGGCATTGCCCATGCCCGAGAGGCGGAAGCCCTGATCGTCGTCGATGCCCGCAGGGACATTGGCCTCCAGAGTCTTCTTGACCGCGATGGTGCCGCTGCCGTGGCAGCTCTTGCAGGGGTTCTTGATGAGCTTGCCCTTGCCGCCGCAGCGGGAGCAGGGCTGCTGGGTCTGCATGACGCCGAAGGGCGTACGCTGCTGACGAATGACAAAGCCTCTGCCGCCGCAGTCAGGGCAGGTCTCCGGGCTGGAGCCGGCGGCGCCTCTCGGGTGCGGGGGGGGGGGCCGGCGCCCCCAGCCGCTGCCGTGGCACTCGGTACACTCCTGCTGACGGGTGATGGTGATCTTCTTCTTACAGCCATGCACCGCCTCGTCAAACGTCAGGGTGATGCGCACCCGGATGTCCTGGCCCTTGCGGGGGGCGTTGGGGTTCGCAGTGCGGCTCGAGCCGCCAAAACCGCCGAAGCCGCCGCCAAAGATGTCGCCGAAAATATCGCCAAGGTCAACCCCGTCGCCGCCAAAGCCGCTGAAACCGCCAAAGCCGCCGGGGCCGCCGGGGCCGCCGCCGTTCTGGGCAGCGTAGTTGGGGTCAACACCGGCAAAGCCGTACTGGTCGTAGAGCTGGCGCTTCTTCGGGTCCGAAAGCACCTCGTTTGCCTCGTTGATCTCCTTGAACTTTTCCTCGGCTTCCTTGTCGCCGGGATTGTAGTCCGGGTGGTACTTCATGGCCAGCTTGCGGTAAGCCTTTTTGATATCCGCGTCGGTGGCCGTCTTGGATACACCCAGCACTTCGTAGTAATCACGTTTCTCCTGTGCCATAATCCAATCACCTCTCGTATAAGCAGCAACCTCCCCTATATAGCAGCGCACTGCCGCTTCCAGTACAGACAGCCTCAGGCAGATCTGTACAAGCCTGACCGGCCTGCCAATGGCTCCCCTATCAGGGGAGCTGGCGAGCGTCAGCGAGACTGAGAGGTTTTCTCTATAACCAGCAAGAGCCGCCCCGGCAAAACCGGAGCGGCTTTTGCTATTCTACGCGCATACCCGCCGGTTTGGCCGGGTACACACTGCTGTGTCTCAAATCAGACTTCCTTGAAGTCTGCGTCCACAACGCCGTCATCGCCCGGCTTCTGCTGGTCGTTTGCGCCAGCATCGGGGCCGGGCTGTGCGCCTGCGGCCTGCTGCTGGGCAGCAGCGGCAGCCTGATACATCTTCTCGAAGACATGGCTCAGAGCATCCTGCTTTGCCTTGATGTCGTCGATGGAGCCGGACTGGACAGCGGTCTTCAGGTCGGCCAGCTTTGCCTCAGCCTCGCTCTTGACGTCGGCGGGCATCTTGTCGCCGTTCTCCTTCAGCATCTTCTCCGTCTGGAAGACCATCTGGTCGGCGCCGTTGCGGATGTCCACTTCCTCGCGCTTCTTCTTATCGTCGGCAGCGAACTGCTCAGCTTCCTTCACAGCCTTGTCGATGTCGTCCTTGGACATGTTGGTGGAAGCGGTGATGGTGATGTTCTGCTCCTTGCCGGTACCCAGGTCCTTTGCGCTGACCTTCACGATGCCGTTTGCATCAATATCGAAGGTGACTTCGATCTGAGGCACGCCACGGGGAGCCGGAGCGATGCCGTCCAGATGGAAGACGCCGAGGCTCTTGTTGTCGCGGGCAAACTCACGCTCGCCCTGCAGGACATTGATCTCAACAGAGGGCTGGTTATCCGCAGCGGTGGAGAAGACCTGGCTCTTGTGGGTAGGAATGGTGGTGTTGCGCTCAATGATCTTGGTGCAGACGCCGCCCAGAGTCTCAATGCCGAGGCTCAGCGGGGTGACATCCAGCAGCAGCAGACCCTTGACGTCGCCCTGCAGGACGCCGCCCTGGATGGCAGCACCGACAGCCACGCACTCATCGGGGTTGATGCCCTTGAAGGGCTCGCAGTTCAGCTCTTTCTTGACTGCGTCGTAGACAGCGGGGATACGGGTGGAACCACCGACCATCAGGACCTTCTTCAGGTCAGATGCGCGCAGGCCGGCATCCTGCAGAGCCTTGCGGACAGGGGTCATGGTGCGGTCGACCAGATCCGCGGTCAGCTCGTTGAACTTTGCGCGGGTCAGGGTCATATCCAGATGCTTGGGGCCGGTAGCGTCAGCCGTGATGAAGGGCAGGTTGATCTGGCTGCTCATAGCGCTGGACAGCTCGATCTTTGCCTTCTCGGCAGCCTCCTTCAGGCGCTGAGCGGCCATCTTATCCTTGCGCAGGTCGATGCCGTTCTCGGTCTGGAAGGCGTCTGCCATCCAGTCGATGATGCGCTGGTCGAAGTCGTCGCCGCCCAGATGGGTGTCGCCGTTGGTGGCCAGAACTTCGGTGACGCCGTCGCCCATCTCGATGATGGAGACATCGAAGGTGCCGCCGCCCAGGTCGTAGACCATGATCTTCTGGTCATCTTCCTTATCGATGCCGTATGCCAGAGAAGCGGCGGTAGGCTCGTTGATGATACGCTTGACGTTCAGGCCGGCGATGGTGCCGGCGTCCTTGGTCGCCTGACGCTGGCTGTCGTTGAAGTAAGCAGGAACGGTGATGACAGCCTCGGTGACAGGCTCGCCCAGATAAGCCTCCGCATCAGCCTTCAGCTTCTGCAGGATCATAGCGCTGATCTGCTGGGGAGTGTACTCCTTGCCGTTCAGGGTCACCTTGTGGTCGGTACCCATCTGACGCTTGATGGAAGAAACGGTGTTCTCGGGGTTGGTGATGGCCTGACGCTTTGCGACCTGACCGACCAGACGGTCACCGGTCTTGGTGAAGCCAACAACAGACGGGGTGGTGCGGGAGCCCTCGGAGTTTGCGATGACGACGGGCTCGCCGCCCTCCATGACAGCCACGCAGCTATTCGTAGTACCAAGGTCAATACCAATGATTTTGCTCATAAATGAAGTCTCCTCTCAAAAGAACTTGTTTATCTCATGCTTAGATGTGAAGCGGATGTCTATCTTCAAAACCCCTGCGGGTCTTTGCGGATCTACTCGGCCACCACGACGGTCGCGTGGCGGACGATCTTGTCGCCCAGCTTGTAGCCTTTCTGGTACACCGTGATGACGGTGCCGCTCTCCTGCCCGTCCGTGGCGGGGATCTGCTGGACGGCGTTCATGAAGTTGGGGTCAAAGGGCTTGCCCAGCGCCTCGATCTCCTCCACATGGAGGGCATCCAGTGCCTTGGCGGCTTTGTCCAGCGTCATAGTCACGCCCTTTTTGTAGTTCTCGTCGGTGGTGGGGGCGTTGGCTGCCATCTCCAGCGTGTCCAGGATGGGGATGATCTGGTTCACGGCGAAGGACACGCCATCGTTGAACTTCTGGTCAGCCTCACGGGTGGAGCGCTTGCGGTAGTTCTCGTACTCCGCTGCCATCCGGAGCAGCTGGTCTTTGGCCTGTGCGGCGTTCTTCTCGGCTGCGTCGAGCTTTGCCTTTACGGCGTCCATCTCCCGGGCCTTCTTGTTGAACCAGCCATCTTTCTTCTTGGCGTCCGCGGGTTCTGCCTCGGCCTCCTTCTCGGGGGCTGCGGCGGTCTCGGGCGCTTCCTGAGGTGCGGCTTCGGTCTCCTTTGCTTCCTGCTCGGGAGCTTCTGCCGTCTTTTTGGTCTCTTCGCTCATTCCAGATCCTCCTTATATATCACAGTCCGCCGGGGTGCGGCCATCTGCGGGGTGTCTTTTCGTTTGCCGCTCATGCCCTCGCCAAGCTCGTCGGCGAAGAGGTGGAGCAGCGGCATCAGCTTCTGGAAGGGCATCCGGGTCGGCCCGATCAGGGCCACCGTACCCCACAGCCCGCCGCCTACCAGGTAGCGGTCGCTGACGATGCACAAGCCGGGGATCTGAGGTTCCAGATCCTCGCCCAGCAGCACGCTCTCACTGCGGTCTGCCGGGGGTGCGATGATGCGGGCCGCCTGCTCTTCGTCGTTCAGCAGGGTGAGGATGTCGCCCACCTTGCCTTCGAGCTGCGGCCAGTTGAGCAGGTACTGCTCACCGCCCAGAAATACGTGGGGCTGTGCGGAATCCTGCAAAATCGCAGCGGCTGCGCTGATGACCGGAACCAGCTCCGGGTCGATTCGGCTGCACAGCTCTGCCAGCAGCCGGTTGGACAGGTCCACCGGCGCAACGAAGGTCAGGTTGCGGTTGAGCAGCGCGGCCAGCGCAGCGGCGTTCTCGCGGGAGAGGCCGGTGCGGACCCGCGCCACACGGGTGCGGACGTAGCCCGCCGTCGTGACGGCCAGCACAGCCGCCGCGCTGCGGCCCACCTGAACGACTTCGTAGTGGGCGACGCAGAGGTCTTCGGCACAGGGGGTGCTGACGGCTGCGGTGGAGCTGGTTGCACGGGGGGGGCGGCGGGCGGCGGTCCAGCCGCTGATGGCGGCCAGCGCCTTTGCAGCGCCCTGTGCGAGCTTTTCCGGCTCATGGTCGAGGCTGGCGAAAACGGCTTCGACGCGGGCGCGGGTCACGCGGTCCAGCGGCTGGTCGTCCGTCAGCAGATTGTCGAGATAATAACGGTAGCCCTTGGCACTGGGGACACGGCCCGCGCTGGTGTGGGGCTGCTCCAGCAGACCCAGCTTGGTCAGCGCCGCCATTTCGTTGCGCAACGTGGCGCTGGACACGGCCATATCAAAATAGTTTGCCAGCACACTGCTGCCCACAGGCTCGCCCTCGAGGCCATACAGCGCCACGATCGCCTGCAAGACTCGCTGCTTGCGTGCATCCATCGTCATAGCGCCTGCCTCCTTTTTGGCTTTTGTTTCTTTAGCACTCCGTCTTCCTGAGTGCTAAGACCATTATAGTCAAAAATTTTTCCCTGTCAATAGCTTCTCGAAAAAGTTTATAAAGATTCATAATTCTGTCATAAACAAAAAGGGAGCGCCTGCCAGAAACGCAGACGCTCCCCCTATTATTATAATGTTCACTCTTCCATCTGCTTTGCCAGGAACGCGGCCGCCACAGCCACAGCCTTCTGCTGGGCGGGGTCGGGCTGCTGGGTGCGGTCCTCGGCCAGCAGGCCCACGGCCCCGGTGACATCCCCTGCCGCGATGATGGGCCACGCGCAGAGCAATGGCCGCAGCGAGCCCTCGCAGGGCAGCAGGACATGCTCGGGGTCGCCCTCGCTGAGGTAGGGCTTGCGGGACTCCATCACCTTTTCCAGCGGCTGGCTGACGCTGCGGTCGGCAAGGTCACGCCTCCCCGACCCGGCTGCGGCGAGGATGCGGTCGCGGTCGGCCACGAAGGCCGTCAGGGCGAAGCTTCGGCTCAGCACCTCGGCGTACTGCACCGCCACCCCCTGCATCTCCCCCACCGGGGAATACTTCTTAAAGATGACCTCGCCGTCGCCGGTGGTGAAGATCTCGAGGGGGTCGCCGCGGCGGATACGCTGGGTGCGGCGTATCTCCTTCGGGATGACCACCCGGCCCAGCTCATCGATGCGGCGGACGATTCCGGTTGCTTTCATCTGTGTACCATCCTTCCCATTCTGCATTTTCCCATGCTGTGTAGTTATTATGTGGAAGCGGCAGGGAAATATACACCTGCCCGCCCTGTGTTTGCCAAACAGGGGCGGCTATGATACAATAAATTTACTACAGAAAGGATGGGCAGAGGATGCAGCAGATTTTGATTTTGGGCGGCGGCGCAGCCGGTCTGGCCGCTGCGCTGGCGGCAGCACAGACCGCAGAGGGCCGCGCACACATCACCGTGCTGGACAAAAACGCGAAGGTGGGCAAAAAGCTTCTGGCCACCGGCAACGGGCGCTGCAATCTCGACAACCGGGACATCACGCCGGAGCGGTACTTCACCAGCAGCCCCAAGGCCCTGCGCCGCCTGCTGAGCGCTGTGGACGAGGCTGCGCCGCTGGCGTGGTTCGAGAGCCTCGGCCTCTACCCCCGCACCGACGAGGCCGGGCGGGTGTACCCCTATTCCAATCAGGCGGCGGACGTACTGGCCCTGCTGGAGCACCATCTGTCAAGACTGGGCGTCGAGGTGCGCACCGGCTGCACCGTCCAGAACCTGAGCCAGAGCCGGGGCGGCTATGCGGTCCAAATCGAGACCGAGGCAGGCCGCGAGACCCTGCGGGCCGACGCCGTCATCTGCGCCATGGGCGGTGATGCCGGCCCCCAGTTCGGCACCGATGGCTTCGGCACCCGGTTCGCCGCCCAGTGCGGCGGACGGATGGCCCCCCTCTATCCCTGCCTGACGGCCCTGCAGTGTGCTCATCCCCGCAAGCCGCTGGCCGGCATCCGGGCCAAGGGCTGCGCCAGCCTGCTGGACGGCGCAGATGGCCGCGTGCTTGCCCGGGAAACGGGCGAGGTGCAGTTCACCGAGTACGGGCTTTCGGGCATCTGCATCATGCAGCTTTCGGGTCTGCTGGCCCCGGGGCGCGGGCCGAAGCGGCCTGTCGCGGCCCTCGACCTCTTCCCTGCTCTGAGTGAGACCGAGCTGGCCGCGCTGTTCGCCCAGCGGGTCGGACTGCTGGGCAGCGAGGCGGCGGAGTTCTGGCTGGGCTTGCTGCCCGCAAAGCTGGGCCGCGCCCTCTGGGCCGATGCCGGTCTGCCTGAAAACGCCCGCGCCCTGCCCGCCTCCGCGTGGCCGAAGCTCGCCGCCACGGCCAAGTGCTGGCGGTTCGAGGGCTTGACGCCCTGCGGCTGGAAGCAGGCTCAGACCACCGGCGGCGGCCTGCTGCTGGACGAGGTCGAGGACGATTTCCAGTTCAAGGGCTGTCCGGGACTCTACTTCGTGGGCGAGACGCTGGACTGCGCCGGCAGCTGCGGCGGCTACAATCTCCACTGGGCCTTCGGCAGCGGCATCATCGCCGGGCGGGCGGCGGCAAAGCTTCGCAAAAAGAAGAAGTAAACCAGCAAGCCCCCGGAAGGACGCCTTCCGGGGGCTTGCTTTTTGTGTTATTTGTTCGCGGCCTTCTCCAGCTCCGCCTTCTCGGCGGCAGCCTCGGCCTCTTCTTTCTTCTGATACTCTTCAAAGGCCGACCACATGGGCTCGATGTCCTCGCCCCGGACGCGGCGGGCAAAGTAGTTCCTGGTGATGTCCACCACAGTGCCGGACAATGCCAGCACGCCGATGAGGTTCGGTATCATCATCAGGCCGTTGAAGGTGTCGGAGAGGTCCCACGCGAGACCCAGCTTCATGGTCGCGCCCACGACGGTCATGCAGACAAAGACGACCTTATAGATGCGGCTTCCCGCCGTGCCGAAGAGATACTCCACGGCCTTGGTGCCGTAGTGGCTCCAGCCGAGGGTGGTGGAGTAGGCGAACAGCAGGATGGACACGGCGATGAACTTGGGGCCGAAACTGCCGAAAGCCACTGTGAACGCCCGGCCCACCAGCGCATTGTCCTGCACGCCTGCGAGGACAGCGCCGCTCTCGAGGTCTACCACGCCGGTGGTCAGGATGACGAGGGCCGTCAGGGTGCAGACCACCATGGTATCGGCGAAGACCTCAAACACGCCCCACATGCCCTGATGCACCGGCTCCTTGACGTTGGAGGCCGAGTTGACCATGACCGCAGAGCCGAGGCCGGCTTCGTTGGAGAACGCGCCGCGCTTGAAGCCCCAGGTGATGGTCTGGCTGATACCGTAGCCCAGCGCGCCGCCGCCTGCAGCGTTGAGGTTGAATGCACCCTTGAAGATCGCCGCCAGTGCCGCCGGGATATTGCCCGCATGCATGACCACGATGATGAGCGCACCTGCGACATAGAACAGCGCCATCAGCGGCACCAGCTTTTCCGTGACAGCGGCCACCCGCTTGAGTCCGCCGATGACGATGAGGGCCGTCACCACCATCAGCGCAAGGCCGGTGGCGAGGTACGGCAGATGGAAGGCCGCGTTCATGTTGCCGGCAATGGAGTTTATCTGGCTCATGTTGCCGATCCCGAAAGACGCGAGGATGCAGAAGCAGGCAAACAGGACAGCCAGCACCCTGCCCACTGCCTTACAGCCGGGCTTTGCGCCCAGACCGTCGGTCAGATAATACATCGCGCCGCCGTTCCACTCGCCTTTTTCGTTCTTGCGGCGGTAGTAGACGCCCAGCACGTTCTCCGCAAAGCTGGTCATCATGCCCAGCAGGGCCATGACCCACATCCAGAAGATGGCGCCCGGGCCGCCGGAGACGATGGCCGTGGCCACGCCCACGATGTTGCCGGTGCCGATGGTGCCTGCCAGCGCCGTACACATGCTCTGGAACTGGCTGATGGCCATATCTTCCTTGCTGGTGTGGGCGGTGACGTCCTTATTGGTAAAAATAGCACCGATGGTATGCTTGAGCCAGTAGCCCATCCGCCGGAACTGGAAAAAGCCGGTGCGGACGCTGAGCCACAGGCCGGTGCAGAACAGCAGTGCCAGACCGAACGGCCCCCAGACGAAGCCGTTGACCACATTGTTGACGCGCGTGACGATGTCCACCATATGAAATCCCCCTCTGATCATCCCAAACAAAAATGCGGGCAGAACCTCTTTTCCAAAGGCTCTGCCCGCAAAAAACTCAGCGTATGACCCCGCACAGGACACCTTTCCTGCGCAAAAGACGTTTGCTCTGTCCTTTTGCCTGAGAGATCGGCCCAAACGGCCTTACACCTTCGGCACCCGCCTCCTGCAGGCTTCTCCAGAGTGCGGCACACCCGGCTCACCGGGCGGCACATCTTGCGATTCGGTTCTCACTGCATGCACAACTGTACACGGTGGAGATACTTTATCACATTTCCGGCTTCTTGGCAAGCCTTTTACCGCATTTTATTCCCGAGTTTCATCTTTCATACCAGAAGGTGAATTTTATTACGGTATGACTTTTTCCGTCCTTTATCGGTCGATGGGCGGCACATCATCGGGACTGCCCATCGTGTCCAGCCACTCCAGCGCTTTCAGCTGGGGCGGCAGATGCGGCACCGGTTCGCTGTCCGGGTCGTCGTCGGGCGGGGCCACGAGGTCTTTCGGGCTTTCGGCCCCTTCGAAGCCATGGGCAAGGCCGTCCGGGCTGGCGTCGCCGTCGCGGCGGGCTGTCTCACAGCAGTCCAGCCCCTCGTAGGCACTGGCCGGGCCGAGGTCGAGCCAGAAGTCCTCCCGCTCTTCCCTGCTGGGGGTATCATCGAATTTCATAGCATTTCCCTCCTTTTCTGCATAAAGGTTCCCCCGGCGGGCCATGCTTTATGCAGTTTTTTTATGGAGGGGAAATAGGCGATGAAAGAAAAAGGCTGGAGACCCTTCTGGGCCGCACTGTTGGCGGCGCTGTTGGTGCTGCTGCCGCTGGTGGGCGGCACCGTGCTGCTCACCCGACGCTCTCTGCGGACAAGACTGGCCTCCCGGCCCCAGAGCGGCGTCGCCATCCGTCAGCCGAAGGAAGAGAACCGCCTGAGTCTGCTGGTCTGCATCGCCCCCACCGAGACGACAGCACCCGGCTTTCTGCTGCTCTACCTGAATGCCAGCCAGAACTGCATCCATGCGCTGGCTCTGCCCGGAGAACTGACCGTACCCTTCGGAGCGGACGAAGCCTCTCTTGCCGACTGCTACCGCGCCGCCGGCCCGGCCCGCTGCCGGGAAGCACTTCTCTCGGCTCTCTCCCTGCCCGAGGACACCCACTATCTCGCCCTTGCGCCGTCCGTTCTGCAAGCCATCGCCGACCGGTACGGGATGCTGCGGGTGGGTTTTTCGGGAGCGCTGACCGCCGAGGAGCTGGCCCTCACCGGGTGCAGTTCCAATGTGCAGGCCATCTCGGCCCGGGAGGCAGAAGAACTGCTCAACGGGATGGAGGACACTGTCCCGCCCGCCCACAAAGCCGCCGCCCGGGCGGCAGTGTGGGACGCCTTTTTCCGGCAGGAGCTGGAGCTTCTGCCCGCCGCCCTGCCGGACGCCCTGCGGGCTCACAGCTCGAGCCTGCTCACCGATTTGACGGCGCAGGACCTGCTCATCTTAGATGACACGCTGGAATTTCTCGCCGACCGCTCTGCCGCCATCCACACCGAGGCCCTGCCCGGCGGGTGGGACGGCGAACACTACACCCTCACCGACGACTCCCACGCCGCCGTGCAGACCCTCTTCAACGTCTCACCCACCGAGGCACAGCTCTCGTCGGCCAGCGAGCCGTAACCCAGCACCAGTGTCCCGCCCAGAGCGGTCCCGCCACCGGTGAGGTCATAGTCACTCAGGAGGCTGAGCCGGACGCCCTCGGCCTCAGCGGCGGCCCGGAGAGCATCGTCCGGCGGCGGGTCGCGCAGCTCGGCCAGCAAGTGCAGGCCGGTGTGCAGGCCGGTGAGGTGCAGTTCTTCCGGCGCAAAGGCTTCCCGCAGGGCTTTTGTCAGGGCGTCCCGCCGGGCCTTATAGGCCACCCGCTCCCGGGCCAGATGGCGGGTGAAGTAACCGCCGGTGATGAACCGCGCCAGTGTCTGCTGCTCAAAACGGCTCACCGTGCCGGAGTAGAGGGCGTATTTCGCGTGCCATGCGGGCAGAAGCTGCTCCGGCAGCACCATGTAGGCGATGCGGATGCTGGGCGCGAGGCTGCGGGAGCAGGTGGAGAGGTAGACCACCGGCCCGTCGGCCCCCGCCATCCCCTGCAGGCTGGGCAGAGGCCGGGTGTCGAAACGGAACTCGGAATCGTAGTCGTCCTCGATGATGTACCGCTGTCCGGGACGCCGTGCCGCCCAGTGGAGCAGTTCTGCCCGGCGTCCGGCGGGCATGGTGACGCCCGTGGGGAACTGGTGGCTGGGGGTGACATAGCACACCGCCGCCCCCGACTCCGACAGCGCCCGGATGGACAGCCCGTCCTCGTCCACCGGCAGACAACAGCAGGAGACGCCGTTGTTTTCCAGCACCTGCCGGGCGCGGGGATAGCCGGGGTTCTCCACCGCCGCCGGCCCGGGCAGGAGCGGTGCCAGCAGGCCCAGCAGATATTCGAGGCCCGCGCCAACGACGAGCTGGTGCGGGCCGCACCGCACACCGCGGTACTCCTCAAGGTACTCGGCCAGCGCCTGCCGCAGCGAGAGGTCGCCCTGGGCGTCACCGTGGGTCAGCAGCTCCGGCGAAGAGTACAGCAGCTCTTTTTGCAGCCGCGCCCATGTGCGGAACGGAAACAGCTCCGGGTCTACGCCCCGGGTGGAGAGGTCGTAGCGGACGGGCTGCTCCGGCGCTGGCGCTGCCTCGGGCTGGGGCGGCGCGGCGGACTCTGTCCGCTCGGGCAGGGCCAGATATTCCTGTACATAAAAGCCGCTGCGCTCCCGCGCCTCCAGATAGCCCTCCGCCGCCAGCATCTGATAGGCCGCGTCCACCGTGTTCACCGAGACGGAAAGCTCTGCCGCCAGCCGCCGCTTGCCGGGCATCCGGGTCCCGGCCGAGATCGCCCCCGTCCGCATCTCGGCTGCGAGACTGCGGTAGAGCTGTTCGTAGAGCGGCACACCGGACGCCGCGTCCAGTGCTGTCGTCAAATGGACCATAAAAAGCCCCTCCTTTTCGGGCAGTGCGCCAAACTGGACCCATAAAAAATCTTTGTTCTGGGTATTTGCACAGTGTCAGTTTCGCGTATAATAGGAGCATACCCGCAAGAACCAAAAAAGTCAATCGGTTTTGTGGGTATTTCGTAAAACTGGGAGGGAAAATCATGTCAACAACTGCAATGTGGCTGCTGCTGGCAGTCGTCGTCATCGTGATCGTCTTTGCAAGTGTGCTGTATAAGCGCACCTTCACTGTCCACGAGCTGGCGCTCACCGGCGTCATGGCCGCGCTGAGCCTCGTGGCCTACCTGTTCTTCCGTGTGCCGTTCTACGGCGGCTCTTCGTTCCATCTGGGCAACACCTTCACTGCCCTGACCGCCCTGCTGCTGGACGGCGTATCCGGCGGTCTGGCCGGCGCCATCGGTCTGGCTCTGGCCGACATCCTGGCCGGTGACCCGGGTTATGCCGTCACCACCTTCGTCCTGAAGTTCATCATCGGCATCACCTGTGGTGCGGTCGCTCACAAGGTGTTCAAGCTCCGTGAGCTGGACAAGCACGCCCCCGGCTATCTGGCCAAGGTGATCGCCGCAGCGGCCTCCGGCCTGCTGCTGAATGTCTTCACCGACCCGTTCCTCGGCTACTTCCGCAACGTCTACATCTTCGGCCAGGAGTACACCATCGCCAAGGCTCTGACCAAGATCACCGGCGGCGTCACCTTCGTGAACAGCGTGGCCTCCACCGTCTGCGTCGTCATCCTCTATCTGGCCCTGCGCCCGGCCCTCGAGCGTGCAAACCTGCTGCCCAAGGCCCAAAAAGCATCTGAACCGAAGGCCGACAAGTAACCAACTCCATCCCTGTCTGATGTACTCATAAAGCGAAAAAGGCATCTGCCACACGGCCAATGTCATTAAGTTAAGCAAAAACGGCGCGCACAAAAAATGCCCACCTCGATTTTTCGAGGTGGGCATTTTTTATGCTTTCGTTATGCTGTTTTTGCTTGTGCTTACTTCGCGGGCAGGACAATGACCTGTCCCTCGTAGATGGTCTTGGCGTTCACAAGACGGTCGGCGTTGCGCTCAAAAATGGTCTTGTACTTCATCGCATCGCCATAGGTCGCCTTGGCGATAGCACCCAGCGTATCGCCAGCCTTGACTGTATAGAGGGTTTCGCCGCTGGCGGCAGCAGGAGCGTTGATGCGGGCAACCTTACCCAGCGTTTCGGGCAGAACAAGCGTTGCGCCCTCCGTCAGCTTTGCACCCTTGTTGACCTTGTAAAGCTCTCTCTACACGCCATAAGTACCGTAGTTGTTCAGTCTTTCATTTCTTTCAAACAATGATTTAGGTGTAACTAAAGTCTTATCTTATATGCCCCTTTCTTCGAGCATAATCTCCAATTATAAAAGCAACTGCTATAATCAACAAAATAAATATAGATAATATATCCCAAATATCAATTACCGCCTCGCCAATCATTTTTGATAATATACTATTTATCAAAAGCGTAAATGGAATAGCAAACAAGAACGTGATTCCTGTTGCCAAAAACTTTCGTTCTTTAAGTCGATAATATAAAGCATAAATTATCCAAAGAAATGCAAGTGAAACAATCGACATAATCGCACCTATGCTGAACACCTCATTCACTTTTATCAAAACACTTAATATGTACATAAATGGTACTATAATTATACTAATAGCAATCATCGCCACCAGCACTCCCCTTTTTCCCAACAATATAACCGGAAGCGATGTAATCCATGTAACCAATATAGAACTAAGCACAATTAATGACCATGTCAATGTTCCTGAAATGGCAATATCACATATGCAACATACCATAATGCCAATTATCATAGCGATTGTGTATATTGTTGATATTATTGCATTCTTGTTCATATTGTTCTCATCTTTTCTTTTTAATTCAATGAGATTTTCATTGACCTTCTCTTCGTAATTATTCATTTCTATCCTCTCCCCACTCAACAATTCGTTAACCGTAACACCTAAAATATTGCAAAGTTCCAACATGATAGATGAATCAGGCATACATTTTCCTGTCTCCCATTTGGAAACAGCTCTGTCAGTAATATTTAACTTTTCTGCTAATTGCGCTTGTGTCAAACCTTTTTCTTTTCTACAACCAGCAATAAACTTTCCTGTATCAATTTGATTCATGAAAATATGCCTCCTTTCATGATTTACTCTACAATTTCTATCAATTCTTGTACACGAACCGTAAGTAGAATTATTAAACTCAACCTTCAGTTGGGAGAAGCATTGTGTTTGACAATTTCCGATTTGCCGGTTTCTTTCACCGCTGCCAAATCCACTATATCATGCGTTTCCATACAGAGCAATAAAAAAGATGGACCGCAGAAAACCGAAATGTGCGGTTAATTAAATGCAACAGCCCAAAAAGCGCCCAGCCGTTAAGAAGAGGAAAGCATCTTTCCACCCCTCAACAGCTGGGTCTTTAGATTAACTTAATGACATTGGCCACACGGCAGATGCCTTTTTCGCTTATTTCTTTTCAAATACGAGGAACCGGAACGAGATGTCCGTTGTCAGTTCCGGCAGTGCCGCAAGACGTGCTGCACCGTCCCGGGGCGTTTTCCAGTAGTAGGGCGTCATGGCGAAGAGGGCTTCCAGCTGCCCGGAAGGCACCGTGATGCTGCCGGAGACTTCTCGCTCTCCGATGGCTTCAAAGCCCGGATACGCCACTTCCTGCACCGGGTTCCTGTAAGGCTTTTCGTAGAGGACGGCCTTCATCTGGAAGAGATGCTCCGCACCCGGCACGGCGTAGATGAGCCGTCCGCCGGGGCGCAGGACGCGGAGAAACTCCTCCTGCGCGAAGGGCGAGAAGCAGTTGAGCAGTACATCCGCCCAGCCTGTGCGCACCGGCTGATGGAAACTGGACGCCACGGCGTACCGGGCCGGGGGCAGGGCCTTCGCAGCCAGACGCACGGCAGGCTTTGCGATGTCAAAGCCTGCCAGTTCCAGCGGACGGCCCGCCTCTTCGAACTGCTTTGCGATGCACCGGTCATACCAGCCCTCGCCGCAGCCTGCGTCCAGCAGGCGGAGCGGCTTTCCGGCTTTCGGCTGACCGTACTCGAGGCAGAGTTCTCCCAGCGCCTGCCCGAAGATGCCGTAGTAGCCCGCGCTCAGGAACGCGCGGCGGGCAGCGACCATCTCCCTGCTGTCGCCGGGGGCCTTGGTACGGGTGTTCTGCACCGGCAGCAGATGCCAGTAGCCCTCTTTGGCCCGGTCGAAGCTGTGGCTGGAGGGACATTTCAGTGCGTTATCCCCGGCAAGCGGTGCGCCGCACAGCGGGCAGCACCACGGGGCAAATCCCTCTGCCATCACACTTCCTCGCTGTGGTCCTCGATGGGAGCCGTCGCGCCGCCGCGGGCGTTCATATACTCCTCAAAGCTGGTGAACTTCTGCTGCGGCGGGCGGCGGCTGATGAGCACGAGGCCCGGGTCTTCGTCCTTCGTCGGGACATTATTGCTACGGCTGCGGTTATTGCGGCCGGACTGCTCTGCCTTGGGGGCGCGGGGCGCACGGCCTGCGCCGCTCTGCTCATTGCGGCTGCCGCTGCGGCCAC
>OBAA01000941.1_pt1 | contig 20538 bp, 12 predicted proteins | sample 1475961 | NCBI WGS metagenome assembly OBAA01 (sample SAMEA2579960, study PRJEB22360) | human gut metagenome | biome: human gut; feature: human-associated habitat; material: faeces | place: Denmark | collected 2008/2010 | reverse complement strand
CACCTCGATGCCCATCAGCGACCACGTCCCCGACGAGAGGTAGGCGAAGCGCCCGTTCCGGGCGGGTACGGCCGCCACGGCCGAAGCCGTATCGTGCCCCGCGACGGCCACCACGGGCACCGCCCCCAGCCCGGTCTGCCGGGCCACGGCGTCGCAGAGCACCCCGATCCTCTGGCCGGGCATCACCACCCGCGGGAAAAGCGCGGGATCGACACCCGCCTCGCGCAGCAGTGCACCGTCGATCTCCCGCGTGCGGGGATCCATGAACTGCGACGTCGAGAGGATCGTATACTCGCATACCTTCTCGCCGGTGAGCAGGTACGACAGCGCGTCGGGCATGAAAAGCACCGACGCGGCATTTTCCAGCGCCGACATCCCCTCCCCGCGCGCGGCACGGAGCTGGAAGAGCGAATTGAAATTCATGATCTGGATACCCGTGCGGCGGTACACTTCTTGCCGGGGTATTTTCCGGAAGAACTCCTCGGGAACCCCGTTGGTATAGGGATCGCGGTAAGCCCTCGGAAGCCCGGCCAGCGTACCGTCGGCCGCCACGCAGGCCATGTCGACGCCCCACGTGTCGATACCGATCGAATCGACCGGAATCCTTCGCTGCCCGGCCAGCGTCAGGCCGTGCAGGATTTCCTCATAGAGGGAGTAGATGTTCCAATAATATTTGCCGCCGATCGAAAGCAGGCGGTTAGGGAAGCGGTGCAGAACTTCGAGGGCGATGCCCTCGCCGCAGAGCGTGGCGAGAATGACACGGCCGCTCGTGGCACCGAGATCGACACCGACGAAATAACGGTTCATCACGGAAAGTTTTAGGTTACTGATGCAAAACTATACAATCTTTTCCCTACCTTTGTTGATGGTTTTGACAAACTATATATAGATTTGACACTATGGACGACCGGCCGCTGAGCATCCTTCACTACCTGCCAGTCTCCCCGCGCGACGAGCAGTGGGGCATCGTCTGCACCACGGCCGGGCACCAGCACGTCCCGCCCGGAACGCCCTACCCCGTCTCGGAACACCCCGAGCACTACCTGTTTTACAAAGGCAGCGGCCGCACGCTCGACGAGTACCAGCTGGTCTACATCACCGCCGGACGGGGACGTTTCGAGTCGGCATCCTGCCCGTCGCAGACAGTCGAGGCGGGCACCATGCTCCTGCTCTTCCCCAACGAATGGCACTCCTATTCGCCCGACCCCGGCACCGGATGGACGGAGTGGTGGGTCGGCTTCCGCGGCGCCAATATCGACCGGCTGGAACAGCAGGGGTTCCTCTGCCGCCGGCGCCCCCTGCTGCGGATCGGGTGCAGCGGCGGCATCGAGCGGTGCTACCGCGAGATCATCGGCACGGTCGAGGAGGAGCGCGTGGGATTCCAGCCGCTCATTTCGAGCATCGTGCTCCACATCCTGGGGTCGGTGCTCTTCAAGCACAGCAACCTGCTCTACTCCGACAACCCCGTCGTCGAGAAGATCAACCGCGCGAAAGCCATCATGCGCACAGACTTCGGCCGCAACCGCTCGCCCGAACAGATCGCCCGCGAAGTGGGCATGGGCTACACGTGGTTCCGCCGCGTCTTCCGCGAATACGTGGGGATGGCGCCGGCGCAATACCAGCACACGATGCGGCTCAACAAGGCCCGGGAACTGCTCGCGACGACAGCCCACAGCATCTCGGAAATAGCCTATGCGCTCGGCTTCGAAAGCGTGAGCGCCTTCTCGCTCTTTTTCCGCCTCCGCGAACGGCTCAGCCCCAGTCAGTACCGCGCCCGCTTCCGGGGCGGGAAGGGGCAGTGACCCGCCGGGGCAGGCCAAGGCAGCGATACACGGGGGCTACAACCCGCCGCCGACCAAAGCATTGACCCGCGGGCGCAAATAGGGGTTGATGTTATGTATTAAACTGAAATCACGGCATATCACTTACAATCTGCAAGCATAATACACCAAAAAACTGCGCATCCTTTACTTTACTTCCCGTTTCAGCCTAATCGCCCCCGATAAAATCCCCTTTGAGAACTCTTTACGGGGTTTCGCGTATTTCCTCCGTACATCACCGATCGCCGGAAAATTGTTATCTCCTCAGGTTTTCGGGGAAGTTCGTCCCCTCCGGCGAAAAATATTTTTATATTTTTTATATTTTTTTCAAAAATCCACCCCGCAGGTTGGCACATATTAAATATTATTAAAAAAATAAGGTATCCAGAAACACCTACGACCGGAAACCCACCGCATATCAAACCGTACCGGAGGGTATTTTTTCGCCCGAAAACCCCAAAATATTCAAAACACATTGAATTTTATTTTCGTTTTTATAAAAATATTTTAACCCGCATTCAACAATAGTTCGCCGGGTTAAAATAAAATGTTAAGTTATTTATATTTAGCCTTATAACACCTGTTTTCATCCGGAAAAGAGGGCCGGAAAGACCCTTTCCGAACACTCCTGCTTACATTTCATCTATTTTGAACATTTGGCAAATTCGTTTTAATTATTTTTCTTTGTCGAGTAAGAAAGTATCATTTACTTATGCAAAAAACGAAACTTCTACTCAACATTCTTGCATTTTTCCTATGTGCCCTGCCGGCGATAGCCGTAGCGCAGGGGGGGGGAAATGTGACCGTCAGAGGCATCGTCACCTCGGCGGATGACAAGCAACCCCTCATCGGGGTCAACGTGATTTCCGGGGCCACCAGCGGGGTGAGCACCCTTGCGGACGGAAGCTACTCGATCAGCGTCGCCGCAGGGTCGACGCTCACCTTCCAGTACATCGGCTACAAGCCCGCCACCTTCACGGTTCCGGGCGGCAGCGCCTCGCTGACCTACAACGTCTCCCTCGAGAGCGAGGCACAGGCGCTCGACGACGTGGTGGTCATCGCTTACGGTGTCCGCAAGAAGGGCACCATTGCCGGATCGGTATCGACCGTCAAGGCCGAAAAGGTCGAGAACACCCCTACGGCGGCGTTCGACCAGGCCATCCAAGGACAGGTTCCCGGCCTGACGGTACTTTCCAATTCGGGTGAGCCGAGCACGTCGGCAACGATGATGATCCGGGGCATGAACTCGATCAACTCGGGTACCTCGCCGCTCTACATCCTCGACGGGGTCGCCATCGCCAGTTCCGACTTCAACACCATCAACCCGGCCGACATCGAGAGCATCTCGGTGCTCAAGGACGCCTCCTCCACCTCTATATATGGTGCGCGCGCGGCCAACGGCGTGATCGTCATCACGACCAAACGCGGGCGCATGGCCGAGCGGGCGAAGATCAACTACCGCATGCAGCTCGGTTTCTCGCAGATCGCCTACGGCAACTGGGATCTGATGGACACCGACGAACGCATCCGGTACGAGAAGGAGATCGGGTTCACCGACGGCAAAAACTACAACGTCCTGGGCAAGACCAACGTCAACTGGCTCGACGAGGTGTTCAACGATGCCGCCCTGCTCCAGAACTACGAGCTCTCGGTTTCGGGGGCCACCGACAAGACCAATTACTACGTCTCGGGCGGCTACTACAACCAGGAGGGCATCGCCGTAGGTTCGGCCTTCGAGCGTTTCTCGCTCCGCGCCAACGTCGAGCAGCAGGCCGCCAAATGGCTCAAGCTCGGCACCAACACGATGATGAACTACCAGACCATCGAACGCGCCGAATCGGGCCAATATACGCTCGTGACCCCCATCTCGGCCGCACGTTTCATGATGCCGTACTGGAATCCCCACCGTCCCGACGGCTCGCTGGCCTCGATCAAGGACGGCACCTGGAAGGGCGAGGGCCAGAACCCGCTCGAATGGCTGGCCAACAACAAGATCTCCTATAAGAAATACAAGGTGATCTCGACGCTCTTCGCCGAGGCCACCCCCATCGAGGGGCTCACCATCCGGTCGCAGTTCGGCGTGGACTATTCGCACACGACGGGCTTCGGCGCCTCCTACCCCAACTACCCGCCCAACCTGGGCTCGGGCACGGCACAGCGCTACTCGACCGACGGCATGAGCCTTTCGGTCACCAACACGATCAACTACCGCTTCTCGCTCGACGGCGGGCACTCGTTCAACTTCCTGTTGGGCCAGGAGGGCGTCGATTACAGCTACGAGGAGTTCACGCTGGCGACCCGCGGCCAGAACAACGACAAGCTGGTCAACATCTCGTCGGGAACACGTGCCACGTCGTGGAGCGACGTCACCGACGACAACTACGCCTTCCTGTCGTTCTTCGCGCGCGGCGAATACAACTACGCCGACCGTTACTACGTCGACTTCTCCGTCCGTACCGACGGCTCCTCGCGCTTCGGCACCTCGGGACGCTGGGCGGCGTTCGGCTCGGTGGGCATGATGTGGAACCTGCGCAACGAGAAATTCATGGAGAACTCGCGCCGCTGGCTCACCAACGCGCAGATCGCCTTCAGCACGGGTACCTCGGGTAACTCGTCGATCCCCAACTACGAACATATGGCGCTCGTGAGCGGCGGCCTGAACTACTACGGCGACGCCGGCATCGCCCCCTCGCAGCCGGGCAACGAAGACCTGCAGTGGGAGAAGCTGTGGATCACCAACCTGGCCGTGCACCTGGGCTTCTGGAACCGCCTGAACGTGGACGTCGAACTCTACCACAAGAAGAACAGCGCCATGCTCATGGAGGTTCCCGTTTCCTACACCACCTCCAACGGCTTCGGCTTCCGCTGGGACAACGTGGGCGACATGACCAACCGCGGCGTCGAGGTGAGCCTGGCCGCCGACGTCATCCAGCACAAGGATTTCGTATGGAGCGTGAACGCCAACGTCTCCTACAACAGGAACAAGATGACCAAGCTCTACAGCGGGGTCAGCGAATACGAGCTTTCGAGCACCAACACCAAACTGGTCGTGGGGCACTCCTTCGGCGAGTTCTACCTCAACCGGTTCGCAGGCGTCAACCCCGCCAACGGCGACGCGCTGTGGTACACCAAGGAGGGCGAGCTGACCACCGAGCTCCGCGACGAGGACAAGGTCATGGTCGGCAAGAGCTACGTGGCGCCCTGGCAGGGCGGCTTCGGCACGACGCTGGCCTGGAAGGGACTTTCGCTGTCGGCACAGTTCAGCTGGGTCGCCGACCGCTGGATGATCAACAACGACCGTTATTTCGACGAGTCGAACGGCCGATTCGCCTCCTACAACCAGTCCAAGCGCCTGCTCAACCGCTGGAAGAAACCCGGCGACATCACCGACATCCCGCGCCACGGCGTCTACACCGAGTTCGACGACCGCCTGCTGGAGGACGCTTCGTTCCTGCGCCTGAAAAACCTCATGCTGAGTTATTCCTTCCCGCAGGAGTGGCTGCGCAAGACACGCTTCATCAGCGGTGTGAAGATCTACGCCCAGGCCCAGAACCTCTTCACCTTCACCAAATTCACGGGCCTCGATCCCGAAGGGTCGAGCAATATGTACCAGGCACAGTACCCGATGGCACGCCAATTCACCTTCGGACTCGACTTAACATTCTAATCAGGGACTATGAACATGTTACGCAATATAAAATTCTATCTTTCGGCCCTCGCGATACTTGTCGGCGCCACCTCGTGCCTGGACAAGTACCCCGGTTCGTCCATCCCGGAGAAGGAGGCCATGCGCACCTTCGCCGACGCCGAGCAGACGCTCACCGGCATCTACGCCTCGCTCAAGAGCAACGCGCTTTACAGCGGCTACCTCACCCTGCTGCCCGACATCCAGGCCGACCTGGTCTATGCCGTCGAAGGCAACACCAACACCTACGGCTCGTTCTGGCGCTGGGACATACGCCCGACCGACCTGCAGCTCGAAGCGGTTTATGCCGCCCTCTACAAGGTGATCGGCAACTGCAACTTCTACCTCGACCGCATCGACGAGGTGGTGGCGAACGAGATCAGCGACACCAACATCGAGAAGCTCGAACAGTACACGGGCGAGGTCTACGCCGTGCGTGCGCTCTGCTATACCGAGCTGCTCAAGACCTTCTGCAAGGCCTATGAGCCGGACACGGCCCAATCGGAACTGGGCGTCGTGCTGCGCACGAAATACTTTACGCCCGAGGCGGCACGCCGCGCATCGCTCTACGACTCGTACCAGTTCGTACTCGACGACCTGGCCGAGGCCGAGAAACGCCTCGACAAGGAGAACGACGCCTACGGCAACGTCTACATGACCTCGGCCTCGGCCGAGGCGCTGCACGCCCGCGTGGCGCTCTACATGCAGGACTGGGACACGGCGATCGAATATTCGAGCACCCTGATCGACGAAAAAAAGGCCACCTTCCAGCTCTCCGATGCCAAGACCAACTACACCTCCGACTACACCTATTTCGACTACATGTGGGCGTACGACCTGGGATACGAGGTCATCTGGCGCATCGGCTTCACCGACACCTCCTACGGCGGGGCGCTCGGCACGGTGTTCCTCAACTTCAACAAGGACTACACCTATTTCTATCCCGACTATGTCCCCGGCCAGGCTGCCCTGGATCTCTACGACGATGCCGACCTGCGCTATTCGGGCTACTTCTACCAGACCGAGACCGGTTATGCCCACGGGCTGAGCTGGCCGCTGCTGGTCAAATACTACGGCAACCGCAACCTGATCGCCAACCAGATCTACCATGTCTCGATGCCCAAGCCGTTCCGCCTGGCGGAGCAGTACCTGATCCGCGCCGAGGCCTACTGCCAAAAGAACGATTTTTCGAAGGCCGGCAACGACCTCTCGACGCTGCGCAAGATGCGCTACAAATCGGGCGGTACGATCAACGTCACGAAGGACAACTGGTTGCAGACCATCTCCGACGAGCGCCTGCGCGAACTCTACATGGAGGGTTTCCGCCTGCACGACCTCAAACGCTGGCACAAGGGCTTCGAGCGTAAGCCGCAGGCCAATTCCCAGGCCGAAGGCAGCTCGCTCAAGATCGAAGCCGACAACCCGCTTTTCGTATGGCCGATCCCGCAGCACGAGCTGGAAGCCCCCGGTTCGGAGATACTCCCGAACGAAAGCAACAGATAGCAACAACGAATAGAAGAGAGACAATGAAACGAATTATCACGGTTTTGTTTGCAACGGGACTCCTGGCCGCCCTCGCAACGGGTTGCAAGGAGGAATATAAGACCTACTCCGACGCGGAGTACGTGCTGTTCGCCGATACCTTGGCCACCTACGCCGTACTCCAAGACCAAGACTATTTCTCGGTACCGGTCTCCTCGACCGTCGCGTGCGATTACGACCGCACATTCGGCGTGGAGATCATCGACCAGGGCAGCAATGCCGTCGAGGGGAAGCACTACCGCCTCCTGTCGAACACCATCACCATAAAGGCCGGTTCGCGCAAGGCCGACGTACAGGTGCGCGGGTTGTACGACAACATCGAAGATACCGACTCGCTGGGCTTCATCCTCAAACTGGTCATGCCCGAGCAGCTGAAATGGGATCTGTACCACGACCGGACCAAGGTCGTCTTGCAGAAGAGCTGCCCCTACGACATCAACGAATTCACGGGCTGGTGCGTGGTGACCTCGACGTTCCTCAACAGCTACCCCGGCGTGGAAAACAAGAGCATCCAGCGTCTCATCCACACCGAGAAACACCCCACCGAGGAGAATATGATCATCCTGCACGACTGGCTCTTCTCGGGCTACGACGTCACGATCCGCCTCGACCCGCGCGATCCGATCGAACCGCTGGTAACCATGGACAAGAACCAGGTGCTGGCCGACGAGGCTTCGATCTTCGGACAGATCGTCGGGGACAACAAGATACTGGTTACTAACAGCCCGCTCTACGACTCCTATTTCAACAGCTGCCAGCACTACGTGGCGCTGTGGATCAAGGTGCATGTCGAGGACATGGGCGTGAACATGGGCCTGGTAGGCCATTTCTACAACATCATCGAATGGGTCAGCGACGAGGAGGCCGAACGGCTCCAGCGGGAAGAAGGCATGCTCCCGGGAGGCGTCACGGCGTCCGGATCGCTCTAAATCATAACGTAAATAAAGAAACGAAATATGAAAAGACATTATTTACACTTGGTGATGTCGCTGCTCGCCGGAGCATGTCTGGCGGCCGCTTCGTGTTCCGATTCGGATGAGGATACGAAGCTCCCCAGCCCCAACTTCCCCGAGGCGGTTTCGGCGACCATCGAAGCCGGCGGCACCTACACGCTCGAGATAGAGCCCAACCAGAACTGGGAGGTGAGTGTCCCGACGGCCACCGCCGCATGGTTCTGGATACAGGACGAAACACAAAAAGTCTGGACGCTGCGCGGCGGTGCGGGTGCATCGCGGATCGTAATCGGCGTGGCCGAACTCGATGAGTTCGACGACACGCGCGTCTGCGAGGTAACCCTCAAGATGGGCGGCCAGAGCAAGGTCATCGCCACGATCACACGCGGAACGCTCGAACGCGGCTTCAGCCTGCGCACATGCAAGATCGACGAGTACGGCGACTTCGAATACGGCGACAGCGAAACCGGCCTCACCTACTCCTATAACGAAGGGGAAGCCCAAAGCATCGACCTGACCTGGCCCGAGGGGCGCACCGATTTCTCGATGCCGATCCTGGTCGAAGCCAATTACGAGTGGGCGATCAACCGGATGCCGGAATGGGTATCCACCCCGTCGGTGACGGTCGGGCAGCCCGGCACGAAAGTCGAGATCCGCATCCAGGGCAACCCGTCGGCCTATCCGCTCGACGGGGCGCAGGACAAACTGGTGTTCATCGACAGGAGCAACCTCGACGCGAAGGTCGAGATTCCGATCACGATTCCCTCCTGCCGCGACATTTTCGACGTCACGCTCGACAAGGAACTCAAGTTCAACGCCGCAGCCGAAATCTACAACAGCATGAACGGCGACTGGTCGCCCGGCACCGCACGCGGTTCGGTCAAGAGCATCAGGGGCGCGAGGATCTACGTCATCGCCGAAGTCACGGATCGTTGGGGCAATACCGGCCTGAGCGGCGACGAAGCCGACACCAAATGGGTCATCGTCGAGGAAAGCGCCTGGGACGAGGAGCTGGTCATCATGGATCGGGGCTTCACCGTCGGCACGGAGGTCAACCAGGGCGATGCCCGCACGGCCAGGATCATCGTGCTCCCGGCTTCGATGGCGGTCTCCGACCCCAACGAACTCTTCGACTACGACATCAAGGAAGAGTTCCAGCCCTACGTCTTCGCTACCCTGACGCAGCTGGCCAGCCCCGGCCCGATCCAGGCTGCCAACCCCGACGGCATGGCGGAGATCGGCACCATGTTCGAGAAACTCCCCTCGACCCACTGGTCGCTCCGCGAGCTCGAAGTCGACGACGCCTACAAACTGACCTACACCAAGGCCTGGTCGAACGACCCCGAAGCCACGCTGACATTCGAACGCGACTTCACCGGCTATAAATGCTACGACGCCGACTGCCAGCCGCTGTCGGACGAGGAGAACTGGCTCTCGGTACGCCGCGTCGAAGGCGGGGCCATCATCGACATGGATCGCGAGGACGAAGGCTACATCGTCTTCTACGACGCCCAGGGCAACATCGCGGCCGTCAACTGCCTCTACGATCCCAATGCGGACATCGGCGGCACGGACATCGGGTTCGCATATCCCGAATACGTCACCGGCGCAACCCTCGAAGAGATCACCTCGGGCGAATACTATGAACAGTATGCGGAGTACGGCGCCCCGATCTACCACCTGACCTACGAGGGAGAAACCACGAACGCCGCGATGAACGTCCCGACCTACTCGAGCTTCATGGCCCAGGGCGATGCGGAAAGCTGGCTTACGGCCGAATCCTACGGCCCGACCCAGATCTACGTCAACATGGACTCTCAGACCGCCGCGGAGGGCGTCATGTTCCTCTACGGAGCCAACTGGAACGTGGTAATGGTGATTATCTGCACGCTCAACATCTGACCCCAATGATTCAGGGCCCCTCTCCGAAGGGGCAGGGGCCCTGTTCGATACGACTACAATTTATGGAGAACATACAGACCAGGTTTTTAGATATGAAACTTTTTAAATTTTCCGTAGCGGCACTCCTCGCACTGGCCACGGCCTTCCTCGGCGGATGCTCCGACGACGACGGCATCGACAACCGCGACCGCGATTACGGATACGTTCAGTTCAAACTACACAAGGAGGCGTCCTACGACGCCGTGAGCCGGGCCCAGAAACCCCAGCTCGACTACCTTTCCGAAGCCAGCAAGGTGCAGGTCTCGCTCTATTACGACGGCACGACCATCACCCAGTCGCTGACGCTCTCGGCCCCCGACAAGGAGAGCGCCGAATTCGGGCTGCGCAGCGAGAAGCTCCGGCTGCTGGCAGGACAATACCAGCTCATCACCTTCTCGCTTTTCAATGCCGACGACGAACTGATCTACAACGGCATGCCGGGCGAAGAGAGGCTCGACATCGTGGCCGGCGGCCTCGTTTCGCACGACCTGACGGTCGACGTGGAGCCGCGCGGCACGGTACGTTTCTCGATCTCCAAGGACTTGTCGGACTTCACCGAGACGCCCGTGGTGACGCGTGCCGCCGAACGGCAGTATACCTTCGACGAGATCGCGTTCCTCGACCTGACCGTAAAACATAAGACGACCAACGAGCTCACCACGTTCGAAAAACTCCCCGCAAAGTTCTCGATCCACTTCAAGGACGACCGCGAGGACGGGGCCCCCGAGGACATCGAGGACGGCTACCAGACCTCCTCGCTCGAATGCGACACGCTGCTCTCGCTCAAGGCGGGCGATTACAGCCTGGAGAGATACCAGGCCTACGACAAGAATAAAGTCCTGCTGGAGACCAACAAGCGCCCCAAGAACCTGGATTTCACCATCGAGGACAACAAGACCACCGAGGCCAAAGTCGGCGTCACGCTCTACGAGGCCGACGAGTATATCCGCGACTACTACGCGCTTTACGAAATCTGGAAGGCGCTCGACGGGGAGCACTGGTCTTACAGGGGTGAAAACTATCCCACCGGCGTCAACTGGGATTTCAACAAGGATCCCGACCTGTGGGGCGTCCAGCCGGGCGTGGAGGTGCACTCCAACGGCCGCGTGGCGAAGATCTCGATCGGCGAGTTCGGCTTCCGCGGGCACGTGCCGGCAGCCATCGGCCAGCTCTCGGAGCTCGTCGAGTTGTATCTGGGCACGCACAACGACGGCAACCTGCTCGAATACGACCCCTCGCTGGCACACGACAAGAGCCTCTCCGAGCGCAACCGCACCCGCATGGAGCGTCACAAGGAGTTCCTCTCGCTGATCCATATCCCGACCCAGACGTCCGAGCCGATCGCCCGGGCCCTGGCCGAACACGGCATCTCGATCCCGGCCACGTCGCTCTACAAGAATTTCACCGAGGATCAGATCATCGACCGCAAGACCGGCCTCCAGAACAATATCCGTCCCTACGACGTCGTACACGGCAAGCTCACCAACGGGCTCAAGTCGATCGACCCGGCCATCGGCAAACTCGAAAAGCTCGAGTACCTCAACATCGCCAACGGCGAGCTGGAGGAGATTCCCGCCGAAGTAGCCAACCTCAAGTCGCTGACCGACCTGGAGGTCTACAACTGCCCGAAGATGACCCGCTTCCCGGTGGAGATCGCGCAGATGCCCGAGCTCGTTTCGGTCAACATCTCCAACAACGCCCAATGGTCGGCCGAAGAGCTATACAAGGGGCTCGACGCCATCGCCAACGGCCCATCGAAGGAGAAGCTCCAGATCCTCTATGCGACCAACAACAAACTCAGGGAGATCCCCGAGTCGTTCAGCAACCTGAAGAAGATCGGCCTGCTCGACCTGTCCCGGAACCAGATCGAAACGCTCCATCCGCTGGGCAAGGAGGTCGCACCCGAACAGCTCTACCTCGACCACAACAACATCACTTCGCTCCCGGCCAACAGCGACGGCATCTTCTGCGGCACGGACGACACGGAGACCTTCTCGGTGACCTACAACAAGCTCAAGAAGGTTCCCAACATCTTCTCGGCCAAGTCCAAATACGTCATGAAATCGGTGGATTTCTCCTACAACGAGATCGACGGCTTCGAAGGCGAAGAGGAGGGCAAATACAAGGGCCTGCGGGTGGAGACCTTCTCGCTGGCGGCCAACCCCGGGCTGACGAAGTTCCCCAAATGCCTCGGCACGACCAATTCGCTGGTTTCCTACATCATCCTGCGCGGTTGCAGCATCGACGAAATCCCCGAAGGCAGCTTCAGCGGCAAGAACTCGACGGCACTCATATCGCTCGACCTGACCTACAACAAACTGAAGACCCTGTCCAAGGATTTCACGGCCGAGCAGCTGCCCTACCTTTACGGGCTGGATATATCGTACAACTCGTTCGACAAGTTCCCGTTCGGGCCGCTCAACTGCGCCGGGCTGACCGTATACGCCATCCGCGGCCAGCGCGATGCCGAGGGTAAGCGCTGCCTGCGCGAGTGGCCCACGGGGCTCTACCAGCACACGGGCCTGCGCGGGTTCTACATCGGTTCGAACGACCTGCGCAAGATCGAGGACACGATCTCCTACCTGATCTACCACCTCGACATCAGCGACAACCCCAACATCACGTTCGATGCCTCGGCCATCTGCTACTACTGGCAGCAGGGGGTCTACAACCTGATCTACGACAAGACCCAGAACATCCTGAACTGCGACAAAATGCTCGAATAACACCTAAGGAGAAACGACAATGAAAATAAAGAATTACATACCGGTCATCCTCTGCTCGATCGCATTATGCAGTTGCTCCGACGCCGACAAGAACATCGCGTTCGGGCTCGACAGCGACGCCATCAAAGCCGAAGCCGCAGGGGGAAGCCACAAGATCAAAGTATCGGCATCGGGGGACTGGGTCGCCACCACCGACGAGCCGTGGATTTCCATTTCGCCGGCCAACGGCCGCGGCACCACCGAGTGCAGGATCCTCATCGACTCGGCGCTGACCGACTCGCCCCGCCGCGGCGTGGTACGCATCCAGGAGCAGAACACCTGGGACAAGAAGGAGATCACCATCGACCAGCAGGGTTTCGACTACGCCATCACGCTCGGGGAGAAAGAGGTTTCCGTGGCCAACTTCTCGGCCTTCGGCACCCGTTATTTCGACGTGAAGGTCAAGACCAACGTCGACTTCGCCGTCGAAGTCCCCACCTCGGCCGAAAGCTGGCTCAAATTCGACAGCTATAAGGTCGAACTCGACCGCGGCATCCGCCCGCGCGAGGTGACCGTACGCTTCAACTGGAGCATCAACTCCCAGCCCAACGAGCGTATCGCCGACGTGGTGTTCAAGCCCAAACGCGAGGTGGAACTCGCCCGCCAGGACAACCTGCTCGTCACGCAGGGCGCCGCCGAACCCATCGAGGAGAACACCCGCAGCGGCGACTCGATCGCCCTGCTGGCCATCGCACGCACGCTCGGAACCAACAGTTCGTGGGAGAACGGCGAACGCATGGACAACTGGGACGACGTCACCCTTTGGGAGGAGGGCATGGCGGGTTACACGCCCGAGAAGAACGGCCGCGTGAAATACGCCCGGTTCTTCATGTTCGACACCAAGGAAGAGCTGCCTTTCGAAGTGCAGTACCTGACGGCCGCCGACGAGCTGAACTTCTACAGCAACGTCAACGCCTTCCTGAAAGACCTCACCACCGGCGAGTACATCACCAAACTCACGCAGCTCAAACGCCTCACCATCGCCGCCTACGGGCTGGTTTCGCTGGACAAGAACTTCACGGCGCTCAAGAACCTCGAGTTCCTCGACCTGAGCAGCAACAACTTCCAGAAGATTCCCGACGAGATCAACCCGACCAACTTCCCAAAACTGCGGACGTTGCTCATGGGCGCCAACACGCGCAGGAACATCTACGACCTGAGCAACACCGTCGAAACCAACTACGGCGGCCTCGTCGATGAAGAAGGATTCCCGCGCCGCATGATCGAATGGGATCTCGACACGCTGCAGCTCTCGGTCAACTACCTGCAGGGGCCGCTGCCCAAGATGGACGACTGGGAGAAATACACCGAGCAGGACATCATCGACGCCGACACGCTGCCCCGCGCGCTGATCGGCACCCCGAAGGTGATGCCGCACACCAAGCGCTTCGCCATCAACCTCAACCGCCTGACCGGCGAACTGCCCGACTGGCTGCTCTACCACCCCGCCCTCGACTGGTGGTCACCCTTCCAGCTCGTGTTCACGCAGGAAGGTAAGGACGCGACGGGCGCATCGGCCGGATTCGGCAACGAACCCGCCAACCTGAACTATTACTACGAATTCTACGAGGGGTACAAGAAAGACCCCGGCGCAGAAGAGGAAGACGAGGATACGACCAAATAATCAAGACGATGAAAAACTATTTATACGGCATTTTTGCCATTGCATTCCTGGCATTTACCGCCTGCACCAACGAGGAGCTCCCGACGCCCGGCACCGGACAGGACACCCCTGTCGAGCACAAATCGGGGGAGATACTCGTCAAATTTTCGCCTTACGTGAGCGAGATACTCGACAAGGCGGCCGCAGCGACCCGCAGCGGCGGCCCCGCCACCCGCTCGGGCATCCTTTCGGTCGACGAGGTTCTCGACATCGTGGGCGGCTACCAGATCGAACGCGTCTTCCCCGTAGACGGCCGCAACGAAGAGCGCACCCGCGAATCGGAGCTGCACCTGTGGTACGTCGTACGCTTCGGCGACGACTACTCCGCCGAGGAGGTCGCCGAAAAACTCTCGGCCCTGGGCGAAGTCCAGCACGTGAATCTCAACCGCACGATCCGCCGTGCCTACAACGCCGGCAAGAAGGCGATGCCCCTCACCCGCGAAGCCCTCGCCGCCATGCAGCGTGCGACCCGCGCCGCCGGGGATACGGGTTATCCCTTCAACGACGAACTGCTGCCGATGCAGTGGCACCTGATCAACCGCGGCAACCTGTTCGGCGAGAAGTCGATCGTCGATGCCGACGTGCAGTGTGAAGAGGCGTGGAAATCCTCGACGGGCGACCAGTCGATCATCGTCGCCGTGCTCGACGAAGGCGTCATGGTCGAACATCCCGACCTGAAGAACAACATGTGGGTCAACGAAGGCGAGGTTTACCGCTCGAAGCAGGACAACGACGGCAACGGCTACAAAGGCGACGTCTACGGCTACAACTTCGTCTTCGACACGGGCGTCATCTCGTGGGACGACGTCAGCGATACGGGCCACGGCACGCACGTGGCGGGCGTAATCGCCGCACAGAACAACAACGGCATCGGCATCAGCTCGATCGCCGGCGGGAACGCCGACATCCCGGGCGTGAAGATCATGAGCTGCCAGATATTCTCGGGCAACACGGTCAGCAACTCGCTGGCGACCGTCCGGGCCATCAAATACGCGGCCGACAACGGCGCCGTCATCCTGCAGTGCAGCTGGGGCTATGTCTCGGGCAGCGCCAACAGCTACGAGTGGGGCGCGCCGGGCTTCAAGGACGAAGAGGAGTGGGCGACCAACGCCCCGCTGGAGAAGGACGCCCTCGACTACTTCCTGCATAACGCCGGGTCGCCCAACGGCCCGATCGAAGGCGGCCTGGCCATCTTCGCAGGCGGCAACGAGAGCGCCCCGCAGGCCGGGTTCCCGGGCGCTGCCGAGGAGTGCATCTCGGTATCGGCCACGGCTGCCCACCAGTACCCAGCTGTGCGGCTGCCGACTATACGCCCGCCGTCTACACCAACTACGGCCCCGGCACGACGATCGCAGCCCCGGGCGGCGATCAGGACTACTATTACGAGTACTTCGACGACAACCACAAACGCGGCGAGATCGGCTGCATCCTTTCGACGCTGCCCTATGCCATCAGCGAAACGGGCTACGGTTACATGGAAGGCACCTCGATGGCCTGCCCCCATGTTTCAGGCGTCGCCGCGCTCGGGCTCTCGTACGCCGCACAGCTCCGCCGCCACTTCACGGCCGACGAGTTCAAGGCACTGCTCTGCGAAACCACCACGCCGATCGACTCCTACATGACCGGCCTGAAAAACTACTACCGCTACGTCGCCGAAGTCGGCCTGAACCAGCCCATGCAACTGACGCTGGCCAACTACCGCAACCAGATGGGCGTGGGACAGGTCAATGCGGCCAGGCTGCTCAACGCGGTCTCCGGCAACGGCAAGCAGGTTTCGTTCCCGAACCTCTACATCTCGCTGGGCAAAGAGGTGAAGGCCATCCCGGCCAACTACTTCCTCGGCGGCGAAACGCTGACCTACACGGTCAGCATCGCCGACACGGCGGTCGCCACGGCGTCGTTGGAGGGTGCGAAGCTGACGGTCAGGGGGCTGAAGGCCGGCACGACCAAGGCAAGCATCACTTCGAGCAAGGGCGAGACGCACAATTTCAACATCACGGTGCGTAAAACGGCAAACGGCAACGGCTGGCTCTAACGGACAATGCGCTGCGGAACGACGATAGCACGTATGCTCTTCTGCTGCGGGGCGTTGTGGGCGGTAACCGCCGCCACACCGCTCTGCTCGCAGATCCGCATCGTCCCCCGTGCCAAACTCGACAGCCTGGCGCACCCCGCCACGGCCGACGGTGCCGAAGCGATGCGCTTCGAACGCACGCAGATCGACGCAGGGCATATCGGCGAGGACGACACGCCGCCGGGCTACACGTTCAAATGGCATAACGCAGGGACGGCACCGCTCGTCATCACCCGCGTGCAGACCACCTGCGGCTGCGCCGCGGCCACCTACGGCCGGCAGCCCGTCCGCGCGGGCGGCGAAGGCACGGTGACGGTCACCTACCACCCGAAGGGACACCCGGGGAGCTTCGACAGGCGGATCTTCGTCTATACGCAGCTCTCGGACAAGATGCCGACGGCCATCCTGCACCTCACGGGCACGGTCATAGCCTCGGAACGCACGGACGGCGACTACCCCTATGCAATGGGTGCGCTGCGGCTCAAACAGCAGTCCGTGCGCCTCGCCCCGGAAAGGTTGCAGAACGAGCGCATCGAATGCCTGAACACGGGCGGCAAAGCCATGCGGCCACGCTGCGACGAGCACCTGCTCCCCCCGGGGATCACCTTCCGGTGCGAGCCCGCAACCCTCGCCCCGGGCGCCAAAGGCGACCTGGTCATCGGGTTCGACCCCGCGCAGGCAACGCGCAGGCCACCTGTGCAGCTGCCCCTGATCCTCGAAGGGCCCGATGTTCCGCCGAGCGGGCGCACGCTGCAAATCCGGTTCGAAGAAACAGAGTAAGAAACAGACAAAAACGAGTAATATGAAAACAATTTTTAGATTTACGCTCCTTGCACTTATCGCGACGGCCTTCTGCGCCTGCGATGACGACAAGTCGTATGTAGCCCCCCTGGATGTCACGCCCAACAACCTCGCCGGCACGTGGCAGCTCGTCCAATGGAACGGCGCGCCCCTCGCCGAGGGCAGCTACGTATACATCGAGTTCATCCGCAAAGACCAGAAGTACGTCATGTACCAGAACCTCGACAGCTTCGGCGCCCGCAAGCTCACGGGACGTTTCGCCATCGAAACCGACGAGGAACTGGGCGCCATCATCTACGGAAACTACGATTACAGCGTAGGCGACTGGCAACACCGCTACATCGTGACCGACTTTTCAAAGACACAAATGATATGGACAGCCAAGGACGACCGTTCGGACATTTCGGTCTACGAACGCTGCGACGGCATCCCCGAGGAAATCACCGGAGGGAAAACGGAGTAATAAAAAGTTCACGCCGCAAGGCAGTAAAAGGGACACCCGCTCCGGGGTGTCCCTTTTACCATTATGTCGCGGAGCGCCCTTCCCGGCACAACCGGATTGGTAATGCGCGGAATTTGTAGTAATTTTGCGCAAAACAACACGGACGATGACACGACCACTGCAATTCATACCTTTCAAGTCCCGCTCGGACAAAGGCTGGGCCGAGGCCTGGGAGCTTTACGAAAAGTCGTTCCCCTACAACGAACGCTGGAACGCCGAAGGCTACGACCGGGCATTCGGCGACCCGAATTTCGAAGCCGACGGCATCTGGCGCGGCGATGAGTTCATCGGCATCCTCTTCCACTGGGGTGCCGACGGGTACCGTTATGTCGAGCACCTGGCCGTCTCACCCGCCCTGCGGGGACAAAACATGGGCTCCGCGGCACTCTCGGCCTTCTGCCGGAAGGTCGGGCGCGTCATCCTCGAGATCGACCCGCCCGTAGACGACATTTCGATCCGCCGCCTGCACTTCTACGAACGGCTGGGGTTCGTCGCCAACCCCTACCGGTACATCCACCCGTCGTTCCGCAAGCCTTTCACGCCCCACCGGCTGGTGCTGATGAGCTATCCCGGCGCCATCACCTACGAAGAAGCCCGCAGTTTCGCGGACTTCGTACGGGAGACAGTCCTCCGCTATTCGGAGCACGAAGCCCCCACTCTGCCGAATTTAGCGTAAAAAGCGGATCGCTTCCAGCAAGACAACGGTTCCGACCGGCATAGGCCGTTCAGCGGCGGGATTTCTTTCCCGGCATCCCCGGCAATGCAGACGATGCAGGCGGATAGGCGCCATATCGGCATAAAATGGAGCCGGGCGCAAAAACGGGATCCCTCCGGGAGCCGCCCGGCCGAAAACCCCGTTACAGGATCCCGACCAGGTATTTGGTGACGAAATAACCGCCCACGACCAGCCAGACATACAGCAGTCCCGCCAGCACGAAGGGCTTCGCCCCGGCATGTTTGAACTTGTCGATGCTCGTTTCCGTACCCAGCGCCGTCATGGCCATCGTCAGCATGAACGTATCGACATATTCGATGGCGCTGTTCAACGGAATGTCGCGGACACTCTCCGCCCCAGTCAGGTATTGCAACAGCGAATTGAGGCAGATGACCCCGATAAACCCGAATGCGAACCACGGAATGGTGATTTTGTTCTTCTCATTGCGCCCCCCGGCGGTTTTCCGGCGGCGCGCCAGCACGAACCCCAGGATAACCAGCACGGGCGCGAGCATCATCACACGGATCATCTTGGTGATGGTGGCCGTCCCGGCGATTCCCAGCGTATCGGTCGGATCCATTGCGTTGCCCGCCCCCGCCACATGGGCCACCTCGTGCAGCGTGCTGCCCGTATAGACGGCCACGCCCGTGTCCGTGAGCCCGTCGAGCATCCCCGTGCGGTACATCAGGGGGTAGAGGAACATCGAGAGGGTGCCGAAAATCACGACCGTGGAGACGGCAATGGCGGTTTTGTACCCCTCGCATTTCACGACCGGCTCGGCACCCAGCACGGCCGCCGCGCCGCAGATGGCACTGCCCGTCGAGGTCATCAGCGCCGTGTCGCGGTCGATCTTCAGCAGGCGTCCCAGCAGGATGCCGCCCAGGATCGTGACCGTCACGACGACCAGGTCGACCGCGACGGCCGGGATGCCCACAGCCGCCACCTCGGAGAGCGTCAGGCGGAACCCGTAGAGGATGATGCCCCAGCGCAGCACCTGCTTGGTACAGAACCTGATGCCGGGCACCCACGTTTCGGGCAGTTTGTTGCGCAGGCTGTTGGCATAGAGCATGCCCAGCACGATGCCGACGATCAGCGGGCTGAACGAAAGTTTCTTTACGAGGGGGAACCCGGCGATGTAGAATGCCGCGAACGAGAACAGGACGATCAGCAGAATCCCGTGCAGGGTATTCGCCCTGTTACCTTTTTTCAACATATCCTTCGTGTTTTTAAGAAGCCGTTATAACTTTTCCTTTGTTTCGCCGGCAAAGATCGCATCTTTTGGCGGGATATGGAACAAGAACCGGTTATCCTACATAACATATAGTTATAATGAAAGCCGCAGCCGTACAGCGATGCGCAGAAACGGGAACGGGAACGAGAACGGAATGCGGGATACGGGATGCCCGCCGGGTCAGCGGTCGGCCCGGGCGAAATCGACGAACTGCCGGACAAGCCGGGCAGGTTCGGCCTCGGGATGCACGAACACGAAGTCGCGCGTGAGCGCCAGGGAGTCGACATCGACGATACGCAGCGTACCGCTGCGCAGCTCGTCCACGACCGAAATCACCGACAGGATGGCCATGGCGTCGCTGTTGCGCACGAATGCCTTGATCCCCTCGGTCGAACCGAGGCGCATCACCACGTTCAGTTCCGGGATGCGGATCCCGGCCTTGCCGAGTGCCGTCTTGATGACTTCGAGCGTCCCCGACCCGCCCTCGCGCAGCACGAGGGGAATCTGCCGTAAACGGTCGGGCGTCACGGCATCCGTGCGCGCATAGGGGCCGCCCGTACGTGCGACCAACACCAGTTCGTCGGGCGCGAAGAGCGTATAGTGCAACCCCTGCCGGCGGCTGAGGCTCTCGACCATCCCCAGGTCGATGCTGCGCCCGCACAGTGCCTGTTCGACCTGGTCGCTGTTACCCGACATCATCGAGACCCGCACGCCGGGGAAGCGCGTGGTGAAGCGGGCGAGGATCGGCGGCAGGAGGTATTGGGCGATGGTCGTGCTGGCACCGAGGCGCAGTTCGCCCTCGACCGCACTCGCGCAGAGGCCCATCTCGTACTCCATGCGGCGGTA